>Ga0160467_100094_pt1 | contig 130363 bp, 125 predicted proteins | sample HID1972I_E11MG_FD_108221 | JGI IMG/M metagenome (GOLD analysis project Ga0160467, IMG submission 108221) | Enriched pill bug-associated microbial communities from UW Madison campus, WI, USA - HID1972I_E11 MG | ecosystem: Host-associated > Arthropoda: Insects > Digestive system > Unclassified ... | reverse complement strand
TACCCAACTTGAACGCAACAACAAATTCAAAAACTCAAAAGGGAAGCAGACCATGACCACTCCAACCTACAACCGCCTGAACAAAGACGACGCTATCGTGCTGCTGGTCGACCACCAGACCGGTCTGATTTCCCTGGTGCAGGACTTCTCGCCGAACGAATTCAAGAACAACGTGCTCGCCCTGGCTGATCTGGCCAGGTTCTTCGAACTGCCGACCATCCTCACCACCAGTTTCGAACAGGGCCCGAACGGCCCACTGGTGCCGGAGCTGAAAGAGATGTTCCCGGACGCGCCGTACATTGCTCGCCCTGGCCAGATCAACGCCTGGGACAACGAAGACTTTGTCAAAGCGATCAAGGCGACCGGCCGCAAGCAGATCATCATTGCCGGTGTGGTGACGGATGTGTGCGTAGCGTTCCCGACCTTGTCGGCGCTGGCGGAAGGGTTTGAGGTGTTTGTGGTGACTGATGCGTCCGGCACCTTCAACACCACTGTGCAACAGGCTGCGTGGAGCCGCATGACTCAGGCCGGCGCACAGATGATGAACTGGTTCTCGGTGGCGTGTGAGCTGCACCGCGACTGGCGCAACGACATTGAAGGCTTGGGCAATCTGTTGTCGCAGCGGATTCCCAACTACCGCAACCTGATGAACAGCTACTCGGCGCTGACCGCGCAGCAGAAATAAGCCTCAAGTGCGCCAAGCGAAAAGCCTGCCCTCAAAAGCAGGCTTTTTTCGTTGGCGCGCCGTTCGTCCAGTGCCCGGCACTTGCGCCGCGTCGTTGTCTCTCACGTTCAGGCACGGATTTCCCGTGTGTCAGAACGGAGAGCCAGGCATGGACATCGATGAAAACGCACCGGGCAACCGGTCACAGCAAGAAGTGACGCGAACGACCGACAATGAGACGGGGCATGACCCGAAACGCGATCAGCCCGAGGTTCCATTGCCCGCCGATGACGAGGCGCTGCTCGATGAAGACATGACGGACGTGGCGGCCAACAACTCGGTGTCGAGTGAGCATCCCGAGTCGCAATGATTGAATTGAACCAGTGTTGAGGGGCGGACCATGAGCAGGTCATTCAAGGTCGGCGACGCGGTTCACTGGAACAGCGAGGCCGGCGAGATTCGCGGCAAGGTTGTCAACGTGCACACCCGGGATGTCGAGTTCATGGGGCGCCACCGGCCTGCTTCAAAGGAAGCACCGCAATACGAAGTCAAAAGTGACAAGACCGGGCATCTGGCGATGCACCACGCGGCCGCGCTTCATCCCGCGAACTGAGCGATCTAATGCGACGACACATATTCAGATGACGTTGTCGGTGCCGGCAACGCATACGTCGCCTTCATCCATTCAATCTCGGCCTGCGGTGTCCGGCCGAAAAAGCGTTTGAACTCGCGACTGAATTGCGAGGCACTTTCATAGCCGACGTCGAACGCTGCCGCCGATGCGCTCATGGCTTGGCGCAGCATCAGCAACCGAGCCTGATGCAGGCGTGTCGACTTCAGGTACTGCATCGGCGAGGTATCGGTCACGCTGCGAAAGTGCAGGTGAAAACTCGGCACGCTCATGCTCGCTTCGTGGGCCAGTTGCTCGACGTCAAGGCGTTGCTGATAACAGCTGTGGATCTTGCGGATCGCTCGGCTGACCTTGCCAAAATGCCCCTGACGCTGCAGCGCGGCGCGCATTGAGCCACCTTGCCCACCCGTGAGAATGCGGTAATAGATCTCCCGCACCAGCGCTGGCCCGAGGATCTGCGCTTCACCGGCCACGCTCATCGCCTCAAGAAAACGCAAGGTCGTGGCGCGCAGTGCGTCGTCCATCGGCGAGGCGTACATGCCTTTGGGTTGGGCATCGCTGGCGCCATGCACCTCATCAACTTGCAGCATCAACTCGCTGGCCAGATGGAAATCCAGGTGCATGTAAATCGCGAGCATCGGCTCGGCCGCCGTGGCGTCGGTCTCCATGGTGAAAGGAATCGGCACGGAGACGACAAGGTAGTGCTGGGCGTCATAGACGTAGGTGTCTTCGCCCAGATAACCGCGTTTGCGACCCTGACAGAGGATGACGATGCCGGGGTCATACAGCACCGGGGTGCGGGTCAGCGGCCGATTCGAGCGCAGGAAACGCACGTCATCGAGTGCGCTGAGGTTGTAGCCCTCGACCGGCGCAAGGGTGTCCATGAGTTGCACCATGCGGGCGGTGGTTGCATCGGCCTGGGTCATTGCGTCCTCTGTCAATGGTCGGTGGAGCGGGTCAGGGCTTGCCATTGATCGATCTCGTCGAGCGCTCGTTGCAGCTTGTCACGCACCAGCGACAAAGCATCGCTACCGAGCAGCAGATGGGCGGGCGGCGTCGGGCTGGCGATGATCTGCAACAGCGCTTGCGCAGCCTTTTGCGGGTCGCCGAGCTGTTTGCCGCTTTTCTCTTCCCGGGCTTTGCGGATCGGGTCAAAACTGGCGTCGTAGTCGGCAATGCTGCGCGCGGTGCGTTGCATCGAGCGGCCAGCCCAGTCGGTGCGAAACGAGCCGGGCGCTACAGCCGTGACGAAGATATTGAAAGGCTTCAGCTCTTTGCTCAGGGTATCGGAGATCCCTTCAAGCGCAAATTTGCTCCCGCAGTAATAGGCGATGCCGGGCATCGTGATCGTGCCGCCCATGGACGTGATGTTGAGAATGTGGCCGGCGCGACGCTGGCGGAAGTAGGGCAGGAAAGCCTTGGTCATGGCGACCGCGCCGAACACATTGACGTCGAATTGCTTGCGCATGTCCTCCAGCGGCGACTCTTCGAAAACGCCTTCGTGGCCATAACCGGCATTGTTGACCAGCACATCGACCGGACCGTGAGTCGCTTCCACCTCGGCGACAACGCTGTCGATCCGCTGGAAGTCGGTGACATCCAGCAGCACTGCGTATGCATTGTCCGGGGACAGCGCCTGGAAGTTTTGCAGGTCGGTTTCATTGCGCACCGTACCGATGACGCGATGACCTGCAGCCAGCGCGGCTTTGGCCAAGGCGTGGCCAAAGCCGCTGCTCGCGCCGGTGATGAACAGGGTTTTGCTACGGTTCATGACAATCTCCCAAAGGCTGGTGTGAAGTCATGGTAGCGATCAGGCAGCGAGGCACCTATGCCGGTTCGTCTTGCAGCCTTGCCTATTCCTATGAACCGCCCAACGGGCCGAACATCTCGCTGACCCTACGGATCAGCGCGGCGGTCGGTGCTCCATAACCGGATTGCCAACAAGCCACAGATTGTGGCGCCACGCTCACTTCTGACCGACATCAAGGTTCTCTGATTTGCGGTTCATTCGCGAGTACGGGCTGACCATGCGATTCAGTCAACAGTTCGCGTATCCACTGCGCCTCCTGACGAACGTCCGCGATTTTGTCTTCTGGCAACGCCTGTTGCGCGCGGGCGAGGTGGCTGAGGGTCTTCTGCTTGTGGCGAAGTTTGTGCTGCCATTTGATCAGGAATGCCGGGCTGCGCGCCTGCATCTGCAAGGGACCGAAATACAACTCCTTGTCGGTGTAGCTGACCACTTCGGCGCGTTCGGCGACGATGATTTCGTAGTCGAAGCGACTTTCGCGCAGCACTTCCTCGCTGAGGATGCGGTAGCCGTTTTCCATCAACCACAGGCGCAAGGGTTGCTCGCCACCGTTGGGCTGCAGGATCAAGCGTTCGCCGCCGCTCAGGTAGGCTTTGCCACTTTCGAGAATGTCGCGGATGGTTTCGCCACCCATACCGCAGATGCTGATCGCGGTAATCCGGTCTGCGGGATTGATCGCCGCCAGGCCATTGGCCTGGCGCACGGTGATTCGCGCTTGCAGGTCGTTTTCACGCACCGTGCGCTGCGCCGCCTGAAACGGCGTCAACGCCACCTCGCCGGCCACTGCTGCCTCAATCGCGCCACGGCGCATCAACGCCACTGGCAGATAACCGTGATCGGAACCGATATCGGCCAGCCGCGCACCCGCCGGCACGTGTGCGGCCACACGCTCAAGGCGCATGGACAAAGTGTTTTCGTTCAACGGCAACCCCAGATTTGCCTGCTGTTTGCGGCATCGTTGGCGGGAAAAAGGGGTGCGACTTTGTCGGGCTAAGGTTGGCCTGTCAAATTCTGTCGACGAAATTGAATAATCAATTAGCAACGCTGAGCACTGAATGGATGCGAGCGCTTGTTTCAGGCCGCGACGCCGAGGAGTTATCTTGTAATAGAAACCTGAACATCGAACTTCACATCCCTTCGTGTCTAGTCAACAATGCGCGCACTGTTCCGGGGTAGTTCAGCGGTGGAACGCTCGGCTCTGGACCGAGTGGGCGCTGGTTCGAATCCAGCCCCCGGACCCATTTTTTACATTGCAGAGTCACAGGGAAGTATGTCCAGGCACGACAGTGAATTCGACGAGCGCAGTGGAGTGAGTGCCGGTTATGCGGTGTTCCAGCTCTCGCGGGCGTTGACCGCTTCGCGGAGCGATGCGGGTCAGCAGGCACGCAATCGTATCGAGCGCTGGCAACGGGTTGTCGAACATCTGCTGCAGGGCAGCGCACAGTACGGTTTACGCATGCCATTCGCCGATTTGCCGACGTGGGTCACACTGGAAGTGGTGACAGGTGGATTTGCCACTGGGCGACTGATTGCTGGTGGTGCTTTGACTGCCTACGAGCGCCAGTTGGCTGCGTCGATTCCTGGCATCCGTGCCGGTCATGAACGGCTCGATCTGAATGCCTGGCACCTTTCAGATGCAGGAGTCGCATCGCTGCAAGAACGTTTGGCGAAAGGCAGTTATCAAATCGATGTTCCGGAGGAGGCCGCACTGCTGACAGTGTCATGGCTTCTGCGGCATCAGCGTAATGACGAAGCGCGAACGTTGATCGAACAGATCGCACCTTTCTTCGAAAGGCTGCGTTTCTTCCCGACTGCCGTTGACGAACCACTGATCTCGACGGCTGAGGTGCATGTTTTTGATACCGCCAGTGTCAGGCAGCGGCTGACGCGGCAATCGGCTCAACCGCGTCTCGCTGTTCAAAAACATGTTGTAGAAAACCGACTGCCTCTCTACGACGCTGCGGTCTCACTGTTTATTTTGACGTATCAGGACGGCTGGCCTTGCCGACACTATCCTGACGGCTGGTTTGAGCGCGCAACCTTACTCGGCAAGCAGATCGCTGAAACCTGTGGCACTGAATTCAATAGCCGAGGACCCTTCAAGAACCGGGCAGCAGAACTGTTTGCGTTACTCGCTCAGAGTTCCCGTGATCAAGCAGCATTGACGGGCCGAGACGTCGGTCGCGTCCGGCGAATTGTCGATGACTTTGTCGCCAAACATGGCCATCCCGAATCCCGCGCACACTCGATTAAACGGGAAGAGCAGCGAAATCACGTGGCTGCCCCCGGACATCATTTGATCGCCCATGCTGTAGCGGAGCGTCTGGAAAATTATCCGGGTGCGGACGGCGTCGAGGACTTTGCTCCACTGTTGAAACCTATCACCGATGAAGAGACGAAGCGTCACGCACTGATCGTAGGGACGATCATTCCGGCTGCTGTTCGCCGACGCCTGGAGCGTTGCCGCAAGGGCACAATCGCCGAGCTGATTGACCATGGCTTGATCTCATCCGGCGATACTGTGGCGCAAGTACTGCCTGCGATGACGGCTGAAATCTGTAACGCCGGATATCGAGACGGAACGCTTCAGACATTGGGAGGTGCTACGTACCGTGCCTTCCGCCGTCGGCGGTCATTGTTGCTAGTCAACCTGCAAAGTCAGGTCAAAATTGCAGAGCTGCCTTGGGTAATGGCTTTAGAAGCTGAGCGTGAGACGAACGCCAACTCCGTTACGGGCGCTAGACAAGCTTTGGTTGAAGCCTCCGCGTTAACTCTCTCTGCGTTTCCGCAAGCGATTCTTCCTAACAAGTTACTGCAGGAGTTTGTTTCTCTGGCTCAAACGGCTCAGTTGGACCTTCCCTTCGTCGAGGAAGTGGCTGCTGACATTTTCATGGGGACTTTCTCCAACAAATTTTCGAGAGCGGCCAGACAATCGGCCAAGCTGATCGCTGGAACGCTTTACGCCCGCTATTACGACATTGATACAGATGGACTGGCGAGCCTTCCCGATCACCGCCGATCGCGGCGCAGAATAAACAACTCTGATGCATTGGCGACGCTGTGCGCACAGCGAGCAAATGCCGTCCTGGGCACGTGGCAGCCAGCAGTCAACGGTACAATCCTCGAACAGCAACAGATCCTGACAACACAAAACCTTGCGGTATTGTTTGGCGAACTCGAGCTCAAAATACTGCTGCAACACCGTCTAAGTGCATTGGCGCTGTCGTGCTTTAAATGGATCTGCAAACGCCACCAAACGCACCTATCGCTCTACCATGCTCGTCTGCTGATGTTGAAAAACACCGCGTATGCGTGGCGTCAGATGATGTTTTATCTGTCGATGCTGGATGGAGAGCTTTTGCATTCGGCACTCGAAAGTCTTGAAGCGCATTTTGCGACGCAATCCGGTGAGTTCCGAGAAAGATTTCTGCCCGCCATGGTCGGGTTGCGTGTTGCCGCTGCAGGAAATCGGCTGACGCTGAGTCGCCAAAAGGATGAGGGTGCAAAGGTTTTTTTGGGTTGGACCACTGAGCGACATTGGCTAATGCCCTCGTAACATCTTTGTCTCCAGACCACAGGAAATCTCCCCGAGCACAAAAGCCTGCTCTCGAAAGCAGGCTTTTGGATCAAGCTTCCGTTTCAAAAACGATTCAGCCTGTACGGTTCGCTGACTGGCAGGCTGCAGGTCTTTGTTACCACCTTAGGCAAAGCCATCCGCACCACCATCTCCGCCGTCACCGCCGCCTGCGTCAACCCTAAATGCTGATGCCCAAATGCAAGCAACACCTTGCCATCACAGACTTGATCAATCACCGGCAACGAATCCGGCAACGATGGACGGAAGCCCATCCACGGTGTCGCTGCTTCGGCACTCAGATCCTTGCGAAACAAACCTTGACTCAATCGATGCAGTTGCCACGCGCGCTCCATGCTCGGCGGCTTTTGCAGTCCGGCGAACTCGACGGTGCCGGCCAGGCGCAAGCCTTCGGTCATTGGCGTCATGATGAATTTGCGCTCCAGCGAGGTGACGGGGAAGGGCAGGCGATCGTGTTCCTGCGGCAGCATCAGGTGATAGCCGCGCTCGGTGTCCAGCGGGACTTTTTGGCCGGTGAGTGCGGCGGTGAGTTTCGCCGAGTGCGCACCACAGGCAATCAGCACGCGGCTTGCACTGACGCCGCCGTTGCCGGTGACCAGCGAAACACCGTGCTCCTGCACATAACCCCCTTGCACCTGTTGTTGCAGAAATCTCACGCCGCTGGCTTTCGCCGCTTCCACGAGTTCGCAGACCACGCGATACGGGTCGATGAAGTGCCCGGTGCGCGGGAAGAACAGGCCGCCCTGAATCTGCTCGCTGAGTTGCGGCGCGGTGTCGCGGATGGCGCTGGCCTGCCAGTAATCGACCGCGACCTGCTGCTGAGCCATGCGCACTTGCAGGGCTTCGATGGCTTGGCGGGATTCAGGTTTTTCGAACACCAGTAATGAACCATCGACCTTGAGCAGATCAGGACGCTGGATATCGCTGAGCAATCGATGCCAGGCGTCGAGACTGCTTTCGTTGAGCGCGCGCAGTCCGGCAACGGTTTTCTGAAAAGGCTCGGCGCGCAGGTTCAACAATAGCCGGGTGAACCACGGCAAGGCGCGGGGCAGGTATTTCCAGTCCAGGCGCAGCGGCCCCATTGGGTCCATCAGCATGGCCGGCAGGCGTTTGAGGATAGAAGCGTCGGCAATCGGGAACACTTGTTCGGTCGCCAGATGCCCGGCGTTGCCGAACGAGGCGCCGTGGCCGGGCGGTTGCTGATCAATGACCACCACGCGCAATCCCTGGCGCGCCAGACGCAGTGCGCAGGCGACGCCGATGATGCCGGCGCCGACCACCGCGATGTCGCAGGAGACGTTATTCGCCATGGTTCGAGGCTTCCCTTTGCCCGTCGAGCAAGCGCCGCAAGTGCAGCGGATTGGCCTGTTTCAGTGCGGCGGGCAACAGACTGTCGGGGAAGTCCTGATAGCAGACCGGGCGCAGGAATCGCAGGATAGCGGCGGTGCCGACCGAGGTCGTGCGCGCGTCGGAGGTGGCCGGGAAAGGTCCGCCATGCACCATCGCATCGCAGACTTCCACACCGGTTGGCCAGCCGTTCACCAGCAGGCGACCGGCCTTGCGCTCCAGTGTCGGCAGCAGGGAGCGAGCCTGTTCAAGGTCGGCGTCGTCGAGGTGCAGGGTAACGGTCAGTTGGCCTTCGAGTTGCTCGGTAACCTGACGGATTTCATCGTCGCTGCTGCATTGCACGATCAACGACGCCGCGCCGAACGCCTCAGCTTGGAGGTTGTGATCGCTCAGGAAATTCGCTGCTTGCGTGACGAAGACATGCGCCTGCCCCTGATTCGCGCCGGTGCCGATTTGCCCCGCCGCAACGATACGCGCACCGGCGTTTTCGGCTAGCGCCTTCACAGCCGATGCGTAAGCGTTGTAGATACCCGGCGTCAGCATCGTTTGCGCCGCACGAGTCTCGATGCACCTGGCTGTTGCCCCCATGAACTCATCGAGGGCCGGGCCTTTACGGGCTATCACCAATCCCGGATTGGTACAAAACTGCCCGGCGCCCAAGGTCAGCGAGCCGACAAACCCTTCGGCCAATGCCTCTGCGCGGTTTTGCAACGCCGCCGGAAACAGCAACACCGGATTGATCGAACTCATTTCCGCATACACCGGAATCGGCTCGGGCCTGGCCTGCGCCGCTTGAATCAATGCCAATCCGCCAGCGCGGGAACCGGTGAAGCCGACGGCTTTGATGCGCGGATCACTGACCAGCGCAATGCCGACTTCGCGGCCAGAACCGTACAGCAACGAAAAAACCCCTTCAGGCATACCGCAGGCTTTTACCGCTCGAGCGAGCGCGTGGCCGACCAGTTCGCTGGTGCCGGGATGCGCGCTGTGCGCCTTGACCACCACCGGGCAGCCGGCCGCCAGTGCCGAAGCGGTGTCACCGCCGGCCACCGAAAATGCCAGGGGGAAATTGCTCGCACCAAACACCGCCACCGGCCCAAGAGCAATCTGGCGCTGACGCAAATCCGAACGCGGCAACGGTTGGCGCTGCGGCTGTGCGTTATCGACACGTACATCCAGCCATTCACCGGCGCGCACGGTGCGCGCGAACATTCTTAATTGTTGGCAAGTACGTCCGCGCTCGCCCAGTAAACGCGCTGGGGGCAGGCCGGTTTCGGTGTGTGCGCGGTTGATCAATTCATCGCCGAGGGCTTCGATTTCAGCGGCAATGCTTTCCAGAAAGTCGGCGCGGGCACTGAGGGTGGTTTCGCGGTAGGCGTCCAGCGCCGCCCAGGCCAATGCGCACGCCTGTTCGACGTGCTCGGCCGAGCCACCGGCATAGGCCGGTTCCAGCGCAGCGTTCGTGGCCGGGTTGATTCCGTGAATGGCGGCGCGGTTGCCCGCAACCGTGTGCTGCCCGATCAGCATGTGGCCCGTCAGAGTCATGGTGTCTTCCTGATGAAAAAAGAGGGAGGCCTGCCGCGCAGCACAAGGCTTCGCGGCAGGTGAGGGGAGGGTCAGGCGAAGTTCTCTTCCGCCGACCAGTTCTCGTACCAGTGACGGAACAGCGAGTACTGCTGCTCGGCATAACGTCGTTGCGAGTCACTCAACGCATCGGTTTCGTTGAAGTGCAGGGTGTATTCCTTGTCACCGTTGAGCACCATCAGATGCTTGTAATACAGCACCAGATCGCAGCCCTCATCGAACGACGACAGCACTGCCAGTGCCGATTCCAGTTCTCGCGCCTGACGTCGGGCCTTGGCATCACCCTTGGCCGCTCGCTTGCTCAGCGCTACCAGTTGCAGCACTTCGCGGGGCAGGGCGTTGCCGATGCCGGTGATGGCGCCGGTGGCGTTGCAGTTGACGAAACCGTGCACCACTTGCGTGTCGACGCCGACCATCAGGGTCACGTCATCGTCCTTGGAGGTGATGTTTTCCGCGGCGTAACGCAGGTCGGCGCCACCGCCGAATTCCTTGAAGCCGATCAGGTTCGGATACTCGTGACGCAGTTCGAAGAACAGGTCAGCGCGGGTGGCGAAGCCGTAGTAAGGACTGTTGTAGATCACTGCCGGCAGATTCGGTGCGGCTTGCAGAATGGCCGCGAAGTGAGCCTTTTGCGCGGCCGGCGAAGCGCCACGGGACATTACGCGTGGAATCACCATCAAGCCTTGTGCACCTACTTTCGCTGCGTGCGCTGCGTGGGAAACCGCTTCACGAGAATTCACCGCGCCGGTGCCGACAATCGTCGGAATACCGGCGGCGACCAGACGCGCCACGCCTTCCTGACGCTCGGCTTCGGTCAGCAGCGGCCAGTCGCCCATCGAACCGCAGTAGACCACCGCGCTCATGCCGATATCGATCAGCTCGCGACCCTTGGCCACCAGTGCGTCGAAGTCCGGTTTGCGTTGGGCGGTGCACGGGGTCATCAGGGCTGGCATGCAACCGGTGAAGATGTTGTCGCTCATTGTTTTAACTCCTTGGCACATCATTCAAATTGAGGTGAAAAGTCAGCGCGGCGGCTCAGATGCCCCACGCGAACGGGTCGGTTTCGTCGATCAGCAGCGTGCTGTCGGCGGTCATGTACGCGCGGCCAGTGATGAACGGGCGAATGCGTTCGCCCTCCCATTCGAAGCGGCCTTCGAACTGGCTGCCGGTGATGCTTGCCTGCACCCAGGTCGCGCCGGGTTGCAGCTTGTCATCGGCGGCGAGGCAGGCGAGTTTGGCGCTGGTGCCGGTGCCGCAAGGGGAGCGGTCGTAGGCTTTGCCGGGGCACATGACGAAGTTGCGGCTGTCGGCGTTGGCGTCGTCAGCAAACAGTTCGATGTGGTCGATCACCGCGCCGTCTTCGCCGTAAATGCCTTGGTCTTCGAGGGCCTTGAGCATCGCCCAGGTGTAGGCGGTGAGGTGTTCGACGTTGTCCATCGTCAACGTTTGGCCGTGCTCCGAGACGAGGAAAAACCAGTTGCCGCCATAGGCGATGTCACCCAATACCTGGCCGAATCCCGGCACGTCCACCGGCACCTGTTTGCGGTGGCGATAGGCGGGGACGTTGCCCAGCGTGACGGAGCCATCGTCATGCAGCGTGGCACTGACCGGGCCGACCGGCGTGTCGATCTTGTGCACGCCCGGCTGGATTTTTCCCAAGTACTGCAACGAATTGATCAGGCCAATCGTGCCGTGGCCACACATGCCGAGGTAGCCGGCGTTGTTGAAGAAAATCACCCCGCAGGTGGCGTTCGGCGAGACCGGCTCGCAATACAGCGCGCCAACCAACACATCGTTGCCACGCGGTTCCAGCAGGCAGGCGCGGCGCCATGCATCATGCTGATTGCGCAGGGCATCGCGTTTTTCCACCATGCTGTTGCCCGGCAGATCAGGGAAACCTTTCATCACCAGGCGCGTCGGTTCGCCGCCGGTGTGGGAATCAATGACGTGTAGTTCTTTCATGAATGGATCCCGTTGGATGAGTTCAGTAAGCGCCGGCAGGGCGCGCCGACACGGTTGAGGCGGGCGCTACGACTTCGCTTTCCTCGTCATCTTCTTCAAGACGCAGCAGGTGCGCCGGTACGCCTGTTGCGGCGCCCCAGTAATAAATGCCGGTGGCGCAAGCGGCGACAACGATGGTGTCGAAAGGGTGAGTGAGGATGCCGAGACCGCCGAAGGTGCCGAGTTTCGACAGGACGATGGTCACCGCGTAGAAAGCGATCAGCCACGCCGAGGAGCGCACCTGACGGGCCAGATTGAGGTGAGCGGTCGGCACGAAGCGGCCGCACAGCAGATACACCACGAACATCAGGATCTGCAGGCCAAGCAGCCATGACACGGTGCTCCAGCCTGACCAGTAAACGATCAGCGCCGCGATGATGAACGACACCGGCCCGAGTACGCCCATGCACTTGACCCGGAACGGGCGCGGCATGTTCGGCGCGTTGCGGCGCAGGGCAGCCACGGAAACCGGGGCCACGGCGTAGCTCAGCACCAGCGCAGCGGAGACCACGTTGATCAGCGCTTCCCACGACGGGAACGGCAGGGTCCAGAACACTGACAGGGCAAAGGTCAGCCACAACGCCGGGCGCGGAATGCCGGACTTCTCATCAATGTGGGTGAAGACTTTGAAGAAGGTCCCGGTCTGCGCCCAGCCGTAGATCACCCGCGGGGTCGCGTTCATGTAGATGTTGCCGCAGCCACTCGGCGAGATCACCGCGTCGGCCACCACCAGATACGCCAGCCAGCCCACGCCCAGCGCCAAGGCGATGTCGCGATAAGGCAGGGCGAATTCCTTGCTGATACCGGCCCAGCCGTTGGCGAGCATTTCGGTCGGGATGCTGCCGAGAAAGGCCATTTGCAGCAGTACGTAAATCAGCGTCGACAGCAGCACCGACAGGATCAACGCAATGGGAATGGTGCGCTGCGGATTCTTCACTTCACTGGCCACCGAGATGATCGGCGTCAGTCCCAGATAAGCGAAAATGACGCCACCCGCCGACACCGCCATCTCGACACCGGACAGGCCGAACGGTGCGAAGCCCTGAACTTCGAAGTTGGCCGGTTTGAAGAAGGTGAACAGCACACCTATCACCAGCAACGGCACGATGAACTTGAACACGCTGATCAAATTGTTGGCCTTGGCGAAGGTCTTCACGCTGCGATAGTTGAGCAGGAAAAACACGCACAGCAGACCGAACTGCACCATCCAGCCGAGAATCGTCGGATCGCCGCTGCCAGCCTTGGTCAGGCCGGGAAACCACGCCGCCGCGTATTGGCGCGAGGCAACCACTTCGATCGCCACCAGACTGGAAAACGCGATCAGCGTGATGAAGCCCATCAGATAACCGAGCAGCGGGCCGTGGGAGTAAACCGGGTAGCGCACCACGCCGCCGGCACGCGGCAAGGCCGCGCCCAGTTCGCAGTAAACGATGCCCAGCAACAGCACGGCAAAACCGCCCAGCAGCCAGGAGAAAATCCCTGCCGGCCCGGCAATGGCGGACACGTGACTGGCCGCGAACAACCAGCCGGAGCCGAAGATCGCGCCGAGTCCGATAAATGTGAGGTCGATCAGTGAAAGCTGTTTTTTGAACTTGCCTTGGCCTGACATGGCATCGCCTTCTTGTGAGTTATTGGATAGGCAGTTGTGTCACTGGGACGGCCAGACTTTGAACTCATCGAGGGCGCGGCGATTGATGTTTTGCGATGGGTTGGATGACGAATTCAGCACAATCGCCCAGATGAAACGCTGCTCTCGACATGCGCTGAGCGATGCTGCAATCTGCACGCGAACGCCGCAGGGCGGGCCCTTGGCCAATCTACGTCACGAGGGGGGATTGTTTGATGCAGCACGCGTTTTCACGCCTGGCCCAAGGCGTTGGCGGCAATCGTCCGCAAACCCTTGAAGAGCTGTTGGCCGGCGCGGCATTGCTGTTGCCGATGCTCGACGTGATCCCCAATGCGGCGATTTTCATCAAGGATGTGCAGGCCCGTTACGTCCTCGCCAATCGCACATTGGTGCAACGTTGCGGGTTAAAAGACTTGCGTCCATTGCTCGGTAAAACCAGCGCACAGGTATTTCCGGCGCAACTGGGGCCGGGCTACACCGAGCAGGATCGCAAAGTGCTGGAGGAGGGCTTTGTGCTGGAGGACCAGCTGGAGTTGCATCTGTATGGCAGCCGCGAACCGGGCTGGTGCCTGACGCACAAGCAGCCGTTGTACAACCGCGATGGCGAGATCATCGGTCTGGCGGGTATCTCGGTCGATCTGCAATCGGCCAGCGAAACCCACCCGGCATTCGAGCGGCTGGCCGCTGTCGATGAGCATATTCGGGCGAACTTCAATCGCCGTGTCACCCTCGGTGAACTGACGCGAATTGCCGGTATTTCCGTCGCGCAACTGGAACGCTACTGCAAACGCGTGTTCCACCTGACACCCCGGCAGATGATCCAGAAAGTGCGCCTGGAACATGCCCATCGATTGCTGCATACGGACTTGCCGATCACTGAGGTCGCGCTGCAATGTGGCTACACCGATCACAGCGCGTTTACCCGTCAGTTCAAGGCTTCGACCGGATTCACCCCACGCCAGTACCGCCAGGCGACGGGGCACTAATGGCCTGCTATGGAGGCGAGAAGAGACATTGAACCATGAATTGTGGCTGGAGCCTGATGGCTTGGAGTTGTTCGTAGTGTCCGGGCCTCATGGTGATGAGGCGCGAGCGCTGCTTGAACCGGGGTCGAAGCTGGTTTGGGAGGTCTGCGCCGACAGCTATTTTGACGCGATGACCCAGTACTATGCGTACATGGATTGGGGGGTATGGACGACCGACTTTCCAGAGCACGATAAAACCAGTTACCGGGATCGTGGTTGGGACACCAGTCCAAAGGGGAAATAAAGTCAGTGTTGCCCCCCTGTAGGAGACTTTCAGGCCAGTACGGTGAGCCATGCCGACAGCAGCAGTAACGACGCCAATACTGCGTTCATCCGCCTGAACGCTTGCGGTGAGCCGATCAACCGCCTGCTGCCCACGCCCAGCAGCGCCCACAACGTCATGCACGGCAACGACACCAGCAGAAATGCCAGCGACAACACCAACAGTTGCAGCGTCTGGTCGCCGCCTCCGACAAACACACTGACCACTGCCATGGCCATCATCCACACCTTGGGGTTGACCAGTTGCAGCGTTGCCGCGCCGAGCACGCTCAAACCTTGTTCTTGCTGCTCTGTCGGGTTCAGTGATGGCGGTGCACTGCGAAAGATCTGCCAGGCCAGCCAACTCAACCAGAGCACGCCGCCCCAGGCCATGGCTTGCTGCACACGAGGAAAACGCAGCAGTGTTTCGCCGGCACCGAGGCCCACCACCAGCACGATGAGCGCCGCCGCTGCGCAGGCACCAAAAATGATCGGCAGCGTGGCCAGCAAGCCTTGGCGCGAGCTGTGGCTCAACACCAGAATATTGGTCGGGCCGGGAGTGATGGACGCAACGAAAGCAAACAGCAGGAAGGGCAGTAATGACGCCATGGTGCAGATTCCCTGAAAGTGAACACAGGGGGCCATGATTACTCGTCAATGTGCGTCAGTCTGGAAGGTTTGAGCAGCGCTTGCGGTAGTCCGCCGGTGTCAGTTGGTAGGCGCGGCGGAACCAGCGCCCCAAATGACTCTGATCGGCAAAACCCAGCACGCTGGCCACCTGCGCCGGTGTTTCACCGCGTGCGAGCAACTGCCGTGCCTTGGCCAAACGTAGCTGGATCAGATACGCGTGCGGCGCCAGGCCGAAGGCTGTCTTGAAGGCGCGGCTCAGACGAAAACGATCCACCCCGCAAACGCGCGCCAGGTCATCGAGGCCGATGTCTTCATAGGCATGTGCGTGCAGATAGTCCCGCGCCACTTGCGCCACCAGCGGCAGGCGCGGATCGAAATCCTGACGCTTGCGCCAAGCGAGATGGCCCGTGAGCGAGCCCAGCAGACCATCGATGGCGGTTTGGCGAACGATGCGCAAGTCGCCGTCGTGCAGTGCGTGGAAGGCTTGATGAATGGCTGTAGCCAGACGCGGGTCCTGGCTCAGGGTGTCGGCAAAACCGGGCTGGCTGTCGGACGGCGCGTCTTCGAACAGCGCGTGCATTTCGCGCTCCAGCCAATGCGGGTCGAGGTATAGCATTGAATAGGTAAAGCCGTCCTCGGTCGGTGCATGGCCATCGTGAATCTCCCCCGGTTCGAGCAAGATCGCCTGGCCCGGCGTGCTGCGATGGCGCACGCGGCGGCAATTGAACTGCTGAACGCCTTGCTCGGTGACCCCGACGAGAAAGCTGTCATGCCAGTGCGGGTCGTAGGCATGCCCTTCGAAGTGAGCACGAATCGATTCAATCCCGGTGTCGACATCCTGGGACAGATCGATCCAGTTGCGTTTATCCACGGAAGGCTCCAGGGCTCGGCTTTGAAAAATGCGGCCTCATAAAATACCGCGCAACGCAGCTGGGCGTTTAGAAGATTTGTGCAGAAAGGCAAGTGCAAACGGCTAGACTCAACGGCACACGACCCTTTAGCGACAGGTGCAACGCGATGATCGACCGACGCTCGCCATGGGTTCTGCCTACCCTGATCGTCTTCAGCCTGACGCTGGCCGCCGGCTGCTCGAACCGCAAGCATTATCCACCCTCTGGCGTCGGCGACAGCTGTTACGCCAAGGCCTTGCCGACCGTTGGCGAGGGAGGTCTGGCGTGGGGCTCCAGCCTGAACATGGCGCGGCAGAAATCGATGAATAACTGCATCCGCTACGCCGGCCGTTCAGGCGGCACGCCGAATACCTGTCAGGTGGTGTTGGCCAAGTGCAAATAGCGTTTCATTGGCTTGGGTGCGTTGGTTGTGTGCGTATGAAGCAGCGATTTCCAGGCGAAAAAAAACCGCCTTTGCGGGGCGGTTCTTTTGTAAACCTCGGTTTGCGGCCGGGGTTGGTGCTTCACTAGCCAAACTGACGTGCAGGAATGGTAGGAGCCTTTGCGTCACCTTGCAACGTTAATCTGTGCTTTGATCCGGTTTTTTTAGCATTGTTTATTCGAATTAATCATGCAGAAATAACGATTTACAAAAGCAGAAAGTTTCTCTGCATGAGAACCTTTGATTGAAGGTTATGATGCCGACGCTCAGATGTTCGTTCGAAGGTGAGGTCTGGCTGGCAACTCAACGGTTTCATTCCCTCTGACACGGTTTTGCACCCGTGCCGGGATGATGGTTCAGAGGGCATTCAACCGGCCGCCTCACTAGCCAGACTGACGTTTAGGCTGAAGGCACGCATGATCCGGTAAGTTTGCTGGAGGTTTGGCCCCCTGACCTGGAGGCCAAAACGTATGAAGCATTTGCTGCGTACGCTGAGCCTCGTATGGAGATCGTTCAAAGCGTTGAGCTTTTACGAATTCCTGCGAGACCACTTTGACGATCTGAAGTAACGACCGTTACTGTGGGAAAACCCGTTTCAGTCTTGTGCTGGGACGGGTTTTTTTTTGTTGTATAAAGCTGTCAAAAGTACGAACTTTCTTTTTGGCGGCCTGAAGGGCTGTAGGGCGTTTCCATTGGTGGCTGTAGGCAATCATCGCGCGGCCCAACTATTGACTGCATCAATAACAACCATTAATTCAATGAAGTTCTCATATCAGTACCGCGGCGTAAGATCGGCTCCATTCCCAACCACGCAATCGGAGCACATCACCATGAAACGCCAAGTCCTTCTCGGTATCGCTTTCTCGATCTTCGCACTGAATGCTTTTGCCGCCACCGAAACCGATCCATTGTTCAGCGATGCAGTTGCCGCTACTGAAACCGATCCATTGTTCAGCGACGCAGTCGCGGCCACTGAAACCGATCCTCTGTTCAGCGACGCCGTTGCTTCTGATGGCTCGGATCATCTGCAAGGCAATCGGGTCGCAGAAGGTGGCGCGGATCGCCTGATCGAACGCCGTGCAGTCTGAATGCACGCGCTTACCGCAGCAGCCAACGAAAAGCCCGGCCAGATCAGCCGGGCTTTTTTGCTTGAGCGAGCACGACACGCTGGTAAAAGTGTTCGATTACCGGATACCCGATCCGTCGTGCGATTGCCCACATCAGAACCGGGGCGTACTGTGACCGGTGAAGCCGTGAAACCATAATAATGACAAGATCGAGCACTGCCCCATGGACAGCCATCTGCTGAGTGATCGCAGCAGCGTGTTTCGTCACGCTGACCCTTACGCCGTCTCCGACTATGTCAACCAGCACGTCGGCCAGCACTTCATCGGCCTGTCCAGGACCGCCCATCCGCAAGCCAGTCTCAATCACCGCAAACTTGCCGATCTCGATCTCGCACGCATCAGTTATGGCGGCAGTGTTCGCGTGACATCGCCGGCGCTGGAAACCGTTTACCACCTGCAAGTCCTGCTGCAAGGCAATTGCCTGTGGCGCGGGCACAAACACGAGCAGCATCTGGTGCCGGGCGAACTGTTGCTGATCAACCCGGACGATCCGGTCGATCTGACCTACTCGGACGATTGCGAGAAATTCATTCTCAAGGTGCCGGTCAGTGTCCTTGAAACAGTGTGCGACGAGCAGCGCTGGATACGCCCGGCGAGCGGTATTCGATTCCTGCGCAATCACTATCAGTTGAATGAGCTGGAAGGTTTCACCAACCTGCTGGCAATGGTCTGCCAGGAAGCCGAGGCCAGCGATCCGTTGTTGCGGGTGCAGGAGCATTACGCGCAGATCATCGGCAGCAAACTGATTTCGCTGATGAACACCAACGTCAGCCGTGAATGCCTGAGCTCACCCAACATCAGTTTTGAACGCATCCTCGATTACATCGAACGCAACCTTAAACGCGACTTGCCCGCCGAACATCTGGCCGCGCAAGCCAGCATGAGCCCGCGCTCGCTGTACACCTTGTTCGAACGCCAACTGGGCGTCACGCCGATGCAATACATCCGCCAGCGCAAGCTCGAACGCATCCACGCCTGCCTTAGCGACCCGAGTTGCCCGGTGCGCAATCTGACTGAACTGGCACTGGATTACGGCTTCCTGCACCTGGGCCGCTTCTCCGAAAGCTATCGCCAACAGTTCGGCGAACTGCCGTCGCAGACCTTCAAACGCCGCCACTGATACCTCCCTTCGAAACACGCTGAATCATCTGCCGGACCATCCTGCACAAAACGGATAGCGGTCTGCAGGATTCGGCTATTGCCCCGCGCATCGCCTCCCTAATCTGACCTGGCCTGAACAATAACAATGGAGGCCCCGGCCATGTCCCTGGGAATCGACTACCTCAATGCCATGCTTGAAGAAGACCAAGAGAAGGGCGCCTACCGCTGCAAGCGGGAGATGTTCACCGATCCGCGTCTGTTCGAACTGGAAATGGCGCACATCTTCGAAGGCAACTGGATTTACCTCGCCCACGAAAGCCAGCTGCCCAACAACAACGATTTTCTCACCACCATCATGGGGCGCCAGCCGATTTTTATCGCGCGCAACAAGGACGGTGTGCTCAACGCTTTTCTCAACGCCTGCAGCCATCGCGGCGCCATGCTGTGCCGGCACAAGTCCGGCAACCGTTCCAGCTACACCTGCCCGTTTCACGGCTGGACGTTCAACAACAGCGGCAAACTGCTCAAGGTCAAAGACCCGAGCGAAGCCGGTTACCCGCAAGGTTTCAACTGCGAAGGCTCCCATGACCTGACCAAAGTCGCGCGTTTCGAGTCCTATCGCGGCTTTCTGTTCGGCAGCCTGAATGCCGATGTGAAATCCCTCACCGAACATCTGGGCGAGTCGGCAAAAATCATCGACATGATCGTCGACCAGTCGCCAGAAGGCCTGGAAGTACTGCGCGGTTCCAGTTCCTATATCTACGAAGGCAACTGGAAACTCACCGCCGAAAACGGTGCCGACGGTTACCACGTCAGTTCGGTGCACTGGAACTACGCCGCTACCCAGAACCAGCGTCAACAGCGCGAAGCAGGTGAGGCGATCAAGACCATGAGCGCTGGCAGTTGGGCGAAGAAGGGCGGCGGTTTCTATTCCTTCGATCACGGCCACCTGCTGCTCTGGACCCGCTGGGCCAACCCTGAAGATCGTCCCGCCTATGAGCGTCGCGACGAACTGGCCCGTGATTTCGGTCAGGCCCGTGCCGACTGGATGATCGAGAACTCACGCAACCTGTGCCTGTACCCCAACGTGTACTTGATGGATCAGTTCAGCTCACAGATCCGTATCGCCCGGCCGATCTCGGTCGACAAGACCGAAATCACCATTTACTGCATCGCTCCCAAAGGAGAGAGCGCCGAGGCGCGCGCCAAACGTATTCGGCAGTACGAAGATTTCTTCAACGTCAGCGGCATGGCCACGCCGGATGATCTGGAAGAGTTTCGTTCGTGCCAGACCGGCTACGGCGCTGGTCGTGGCTGGAACGACATGTCCCGTGGCGCCACCCACTGGGTTGAAGGCGCGGACGCAGCGGCCGAAGAAATCGACCTCAAACCGCTGCTCTCCGGCATGCGCACCGAAGACGAAGGCCTGTTCGTGCTGCAACACAAGTACTGGCAGGAAACCATGCTCAAAGCCGCTGCCAGCGAACCACAACTGATCCCTGTGGAGGCCGTGTGATGAGCAACCTCTACGACAGCGTGCGCGATTTTCTCTACCGCGAAGCGCGTTATCTCGATGACGGCCAATGGGATCAATGGCTGGAACTGTACGCCGCCGACGCGACTTTCTGGATGCCGGCCTGGGACGATAACGACACGCTCACCGAAGACCCGCAAAGCGAAATCTCGCTGATCTGGTACGGCAACCGTGGCGGCCTCGAAGACCGCATCTTCCGGATCAAGACCGAGCGCTCCAGCGCGACCATTCCCGACACCCGCACCTCGCACAACCTGAGCAACATCGAGATCGTCGAGCACAGCACCGACCAGTGCCAGGTGCGCTTCAACTGGCACACCCTGAGCTTCCGCTACCAGGTCACCGACAGCTACTTCGGCAGCAGTTTCTACACCCTCGATCTGCGTAGCGAACAGCCGCTGATCAAGGCCAAGAGAGTCGTGCTGAAAAACGATTACGTCCGTCAGGTCATCGACATCTACCACATCTAGTCGACACGACGAGGTGCACCATGAATTTCCAGATTGCGCTTAATTTTGAAGACGGCGTCACCCGTTTCATCGAGGCTGGCGGCCATGAAACCGTGGCCGACGCGGCGTACCGCCAAGGCATCAACATTCCGCTGGACTGCCGCGACGGCGCCTGCGGCACCTGCAAATGTTTCGCCGAAGCCGGGCGTTACGACATGGGCGACAACTTCATCGAAGACGCCTTGAGCGCCGACGAGCTTGCGCAAGGCTATGTGCTGACCTGCCAGATGCGCGCTGAAAGCGATTGCGTCGTGCGAGTGCCGGCAGGCTCGCAGGTGTGCAAGACCGAGCAGGCGAACTTCCAGGCCTCGATCAGCGATGTCCGGCAATTGTCGGAGAGCACCATTGCCTTGTCGATCAAGGGCGAAGCGCTGAGCAAACTGGCGTTCCTGCCGGGTCAGTACGTCAACCTGCAAGTGCCCGGTAGCGAGCAGAGTCGCGCCTACTCCTTCAGCTCGTTGCAGAAGGATGGCGAGGTCAGCTTTCTGATTCGCAACGTGCCCGGCGGCTTGATGAGCAGCTTCCTCACCGGGCTGGCCAAGGCTGGCGACAGCATGAACCTGGCCGGGCCGTTGGGCAGTTTTTACCTGCGGGAAATCAAGCGGCCACTGCTGTTGCTGGCCGGCGGCACGGGCCTGGCGCCGTTCACCGCGATGCTGGAGAAAATCGCGGAGCAGGGCAGCGAACATCCCGTGCATTTGATCTACGGCGTGACCAATGATTTCGATCTGGTCGAGCTCGACCGCCTCGAAGCCTTCGCCGCGCGCATCAGTCATTTCAGCTTTGGTGCCTGCGTGGCCAACCCGCAGAGCGCGCACCCGCTCAAGGGCTACGTCACCCAGCACATCGAGCCGCGCCACCTCAACGCAGGCGACGTCGACGTGTACCTGTGCGGGCCGCCGCCGATGGTTGAGGCGGTCAGCCAATACATCCGCGAGCAGGGCATCACCCCGGCGAATTTCTACTACGAAAAATTCGCCGCAGCGGCTGCCTGAACCCCAATTTTCGAGGTTGTCATGAACAACAGATTCTCCAACAAGGTCGCGCTGGTCACCGGCGCGGCGCAGGGTATCGGCCGCCGCGTGTGCGAACGCCTGTTGCGTGAAGGTGCGCAAGTGGTTGCCGTTGACCGCTCCGAACTGGTTCACGAGCTGCAAGGCGAGGGGGTTCTGGCGCTGACGGCTGACCTCGAACAGTACGCCGATTGCGCCCGGGTCATGGCCGAGGCGATCAACACTTTCCGCCGTCTCGACATCCTGATCAACAATGTCGGCGGGACGATCTGGGCCAAGCCGTTCGAGCATTACCAAGTCGAGCAGATCGAAGCCGAGGTGCGCCGTTCGCTGTTCCCGACCCTGTGGTGCTGCCATGCGGCGTTGCCGTACATGCTCAAGCAAGGGCGCGGCGCCATCGTCAACGTCTCGTCGATTGCCACCCGCAGCGTCAATCGCGTGCCGTACGGCGCGGCCAAGGGTGGCATCAACGCACTCACCGCGTGCCTGGCCTTCGAAAACGCCGAGCGTGGCATTCGCGTCAACGCCACCGCACCGGGCGGCACCGAAGCTCCGCCGCGACGCATCCCGCGTAATGCCGGCGAACAGTCGGCGCAGGAGCAGGCCTGGTATCAGGAGATCGTCGCGCAAACCCTCGACAGCAGCCTGATGAAACGCTACGGCAGCCTCGATGAACAGGTCGGCGCGATCCTCTTTCTCGCCTCCGACGACGCCTCGTACATCACCGGTGTGACCTTGCCGGTCGGTGGCGGCGACCTCGGTTGATCACTCTGTAAAGGACACAGACATGCAGCGAATTCTGATTGAAAGCCTGTCGACGATCATCGTCGACTTGCCGACCATCCGCCCGCACAAACTGGCGATGCACACGATGCAGAAGCAGAGCCTGGTGATTCTGCGCCTGCGTTGCAGCGATGGCATTGAAGGTATCGGCGAAGCCACCACCATTGGCGGTCTTGCTTACGGTTATGAAAGCCCGGAAAGCATCAAAGCCAATATCGACGCGCATCTGGCCCCGGCGCTGGTGGGCATGGAAGCGAACAACATCAACGCGGCGATGCAGCGGCTCGACAAGATCGCCAAGGGCAATACTTTCGCCAAGTCCGGCATCGAAAGCGCACTGCTCGATGCCCAAGGCAAGCGCCTCGGTCTGCCGGTCAGCGAGCTGCTCGGCGGCCGCGTACGTGACAGCCTTGAAGTGGCCTGGACCTTGGCCAGCGGCGACACCGCCCGCGACATCGCCGAGGCCGAACAGATGCTCGAGGCGCGCCGCCATCGCATCTTCAAACTGAAGATCGGCGCCAACCCGCTGGAACAGGATCTCAAACACGTCGTGGCGATCAAAAAGGCCTTGGGCGAGCGCGCCAGTGTGCGCGTCGACGTCAACCAGTATTGGGACGAATCCCAGGCAATTCGTGGCTGTCAGGTGCTCGGTGACAACGGCATCGACCTGATTGAGCAGCCGATCTCGCGGGTCAATCGTTCCGGACAGATTCGCCTGAACCAGCGCAGCCTGGCACCGATCATGGCCGATGAATCGATCGAAAGTGTCGAGGACGCCTTCAGCCTCGCCGCCGACGGCGCCGCCAGTGTCTTCGCCCTGAAGATCGCCAAGAACGGTGGCCCGCGCGCCGTGCTCAGAACCGCACAAATCGCCGAAGCCGCCGGCATCGCGTTGTACGGCGGCACCATGCTCGAAGGCTCCATCGGCACGCTGGCCTCGGCGCACGCCTTCCTCACGATCAGGCAACTGACCTGGGACACCGAACTGTTCGGCCCATTGTTGCTGACTGAAGACATCGTCACCGAAACGCCGCAGTACCGCGATTTTCATCTGCACATCCCGCGAACTCCAGGCCTGGGCCTGACGCTGGATGAAGAGCGTCTGGCGCGTTTTCGCCGCCACTGAATCAGGAGAGCCACCATGCTGTTCCACGTAAAAATGACCGTGAAATTGCCCGTCGATATGGACCCGTCACTGGCCACCCGGCTCAAGGCTGACGAGAAGGAGCTGGCGCAACGGCTGCAACGCGAAGGCGTATGGCGGCACCTGTGGCGCATCGCCGGGCACTACGCCAATTACAGCGTGTTCGACGTGCCGAGCGTCGAGGCACTGCACGACACGCTGATGCGCTTGCCGTTGTTCCCTTACATGGATATCGAGGTCGATGGCCTCTGCCGGCATCCGTCGTCGATCCACAGCGACGATCGCTGACCCAACCCGGTCCCTGTAGGAGTGAGCCTGCTCGCGATAGCGGTGTGTCATTCAGCATCGATGGTAACTGGCAGACCGCTATCGCGAGCAGGCTCACTCCTACAAGGGACGGTGCTGGAACTCAAGAACTGCGTCGACAAAACAACAAGATGAGGTAAACCACCATGACCGTGAAAATTGCCCACACCGCCGAGCTGCAAGCCTTCTTCAAAGAAGCCGCCGGTTTTGCCAACGACGAGGGTAATTCCCGTCTGAAAACCATCGTCCTGCGCATTTTGCAGGACACCGCGACAATCATCGAAGACCTCGACATCAGCGAGGACGAGTTCTGGAAAGCCGTCGATTATCTCAACCGCCTGGGCGGTCGCTCAGAGGCCGGGTTACTGGTCGCAGGGCTGGGTATCGAACACTTTCTCGACCTGTTGCAGGACGCCAAGGACGCGCAGATCGGTTTGACCGGCGGCACGCCGCGCACCATCGAAGGGCCGCTGTATGTGGCCGGAGCACCCCTGTGCGAAGGCGAATGCCGCATGGATGATGGCAGCGAGGAGGGCATCGCCACCGTGATGCGCCTCGAAGGCCAGGTGTTCGATCTTCACGGCCAACCGTTGGCCGGTGCCACGGTTGACCTGTGGCACGCCAACACCAAGGGCACTTACTCGTTTTTCGACCCGAGCCAGTCCGAGTACAACCTGCGTCGACGCATCATCACCGACGCCGAAGGCCGTTACCGCGCGCGCAGCATCGTGCCGTCCGGATATGGCTGCGACCCGCAAGGCCCGACCCAGGAATGCCTGAACCTGCTTGGTCGCCATGGCCAGCGTCCGGCCCATGTGCACTTTTTCATCAGCGCCCCGGGGCATCGGCATCTGACGACGCAGATCAATCTGTCGGGCGACCAATATCTGTGGGACGACTTTGCTTATGCGACCCGTGAAGGGCTGGTCGGGGAAGTGCTGTTCCACGAGGACGACGTCTCTGGACGCCATGCCGAGCTGAAGTTCGACTTTCAGCTGCAACCGGCGCCGGATGCCAGTGCCGAACAACGCAGCCAACGCCCACGTGCATTGCAGGACGCTTGATACCGAGTCGTCAGTGCCCCTCACCCTCACCCTCTCCCAGAGGGAGAGGGGACTGACCGGGGGATCTTGAGTGCTACGTCGACCTGAACGATATTTGCCGAATCCAACCCGGTTGTTCAGGTCGATGCATACCGCAGGACAACACGGTCGGCTCCCTCTCCTTCGGGAGAGGGCTGGGGTGAGGGGAAATCAGACCTAAGGTAATGCGAAAAAGATATTGGCTACGTATTTTTAAGATCGTTTAGTTTTGTCGCAACGACGAACCAAAACGCATCAAACCGACAGACCCCGATTGCCATGACGGCACACGCTGAATCGATCACAGGCTCTTCAGGTTTGATTCACACGGGAGTGAATCATGCCGCATACCCTTGACATCACCGCATTACCGACCCTTGATCTGTCCTTGTTCGAAGGCACGGCGCAGCAGCGTTACGCGTTTCTCGATGACTTGCGCCAGGCGGCCCGCGACGTTGGGTTCTTCTATCTGACCGGCCATGGCATCGACTCTGCTTTGCTCAAGCAAGTGCAAGAACACGCTCGCCAGTTTTTCGCCTTGCCTGACAGCGCCAAAGCAGCGGTCGGCATGATCAACTCGCCGCACTTTCGCGGTTACAACCGTGCTGCCTCCGAGATCACCCGTGGCCAACCCGACTGGCGCGAACAGTTCGATCTGGGCGCCGAGCGCGAGGCCTTGCCAATACAAGCGGACAGCCCGTTCTGGGCGCGGCTGCAAGGGCCCAACCAGTGGCCGGCGGCATTGCCGGAATTGAAACCCTTGTTGCTTGAATGGCAGCAGGCGATGACGCACATGTCCCTGCGTTTACTGCGCGCCTTCGCTCAGGCCTTGTCGCTGCGTGCCGATGCTTTCGATCAGCTCTACGGCGACCGACCCAACGAACACATCAAGCTGATGCGCTATCCCGGTCAGTCGCGCGAGGCGAGCCATCAAGGCGTCGGTGCGCACAAGGATTCCGGGTTCTTGAGTTTCCTGTTGCAAGACCAGCAGGCCGGTCTGCAAGTCGAGATCGAAGAGGGCCGCTGGATCGATGCGCTGCCACGGGAGAACACGCTGGTGGTGAACATCGGAGAACTGCTCGAACTCGCTTCCAACGGCTATTTGCGTGCCACGGTGCATCGCGTCGTGTCGCCGCCGCAGGGTAGCGAACGCCTGTCCATCGCGTTCTTCCTCGGCGCACAACTCGACGCCACGGTGCCGCTGTACCCGTTGCCCACCGCGCTGCTGCGCGAGGCGCGCGGGCCGGCGAGTGATCCGCTCAATCCACTGTTTCGCGACGTCGGCTGGAATTACCTCAAGGGACGTCTGCGCTCGCACCCCGATGTCGCGCAACGCTTCTATGCCGACGCGCTGCTGCCACCAGCGCCAGTGCGCAAAACCGCCTGATTCATCACTCGCTCAAGGATTATCGATATGTTGAAACAAGCCGGTTTGACCCTGGCCGTGCTCGGCGCACTGGTGACTTCATTCAGTGCTCAGGCACTGGAACCGTTGCGCGTCGCCGCCGACCCGGTGCCTCACGCGCAGATCCTTGCGTACATCCAGAAAATCGATCCGCAACTCAACCTCAAGGTCATCGAAATCCCCAACGGTGTGAACTCCAATGAGCTGTTGGTGCACGGTGATGTCGACGCCAATTACTTCCAGCATTTGCCCTATCTGAAATCCCAGGAGCAGGCGCTCGGCGAGAAACTTGCGGTGGCCGCCACCGTGCATATCGAACCCTTGGGCATTTACTCGCGTCGCCACAAAAGCTTCGCTGACGTGCCGAATAAAGGCACCGTCGCTGTACCGAACAACGTCACCAACCTGAGCCGCGCGCTGTACCTGTTGCAAGACAATGGCTTGATCAAACTCAAACCCGGTTTCAACGATCCGGCCACTGATCAGGCAACACCGAAAGACATCGCCGAAAACCCGAAACAGCTGAAGATTCTCGAAATCGAATCACCGCAGATCCCGCGCTCGCTGGACGATGTCGATCTGGCGGTGATCAACGGCAACTACGCGCTCGACGCAGGCCTGGTGCCGGCCAAGGATGCCTTGGGCCTGGAGAAAGCCGAGCACAATCCTTACGCCAATATTCTGGTGACCACCCCGAAACTGCAGAACGATCCACGTATCGCGCAACTGGCCAAGGATCTGACTTCGCCGCAAGTCGCCAGGTACATCACCGATCACTTTGCCGGTTCGGTGATTCCAGTGGCAGGCAGCCAGCCATGATCACCATCGAGCAATTGAGCAAAACCTATCCGTCAGCGGCGCAACCGGCACTGGATCAGGTATCGCTGAGCATTCCCGACGGCGCGGTCTATGGGATTCTCGGTCGCAGCGGCGCGGGCAAGTCGACGCTGTTGCGTTGCCTCAATCTGCTCGAACGTCCCGACAGCGGACGGATTCTGCTCGATGGCGTCGACCTGATGAAGCTGTCCGCCAGCGATCTGCGCCAGCAACGCCAGCGCATCGGTATGATCTTTCAAGGCTTCAACCTGCTGCATTCACGCACGGTCTTCGACAACATTGCCGTACCGCTGGAGATCGCCAATGTCGGCAAACCGTGGCGTCACGTGCGGGTACGCGAGCTGCTGGAACTGGTCGGTTTGACTGACAAGGCGCAGGCGTTTCCTTCGCAATTGTCCGGTGGCCAGAAACAGCGCGTGGGCATTGCCCGTGCGCTGGCGGCGGAGCCGGCATATTTGTTGTCGGACGAAGCGACCAGTGCCCTCGACCCGGAAACCACCGCATCGATTCTGGAACTGTTGCGTGACATCAATCGGCAACTGGGGTTGACCGTTGTGCTGATCACCCATGAACTCGACGTGGTCAAATCGATCTGCGATCACGCGGCGTTCATGGCCAACGGGCGGATGGTGGAGGCTGGGCCGGTGCCGCGTCTGATGGCTGATCCACAATCGAGCCTGGGCAGTTCGTTGCGCCCGACCTGCGGATTACCGCTGGGGCATGCGGCCCCCGGCCTGAGTTTTCTCAAACAGTACGGCGTGCGGGCAGCACAATCATGAGTCGCTCAATTGACTGGTATGAAATCCTGCAACTGGTGCTCAACGCCACCGGGGAAACCCTGTACATGGTGCTACTCGCCGGGTTGTTCACGCTGCTGATCGGTTTGCCGCTGGGCGTGTTGCTGTTCATCAGTCGCCGCGACGGACTGTTGCCGATGCCACGGCTGAATACCGCGTTGAGTGCACTGGTCAACCTCGGCCGTTCGCTGCCGTTCGTGGTGATGCTGATTGCCCTGATTCCACTGACCCGACTGGTGGTCGGCACGACCCTGGGCAGCACCGCCGCCGTAGTGCCGATCACCATTGGCGCGTTTCCATTCTTCGCGCGCATCGTCGAAAACGCGCTGGACGAAGTCGACAAGGGTCGCATCGAAGCGATCCTCGCCATGGGCGGCGACATCGGTCATGTGATCTTCAAAGTGCTGTTGCCCGAAGCACTGCCGGCGTTGCTTGCCGGGATCACCCTGACGCTGGTGATGCTGATCGGATTCTCCTCGATGGCCGGGGTGATCGGTGGCGGCGGGCTCGGCGATCTGGCGATCCGTTACGGCTATCAGCGCTTCAACAATGAAGTCATGGTTGCCACAGTGGTGGTGTTGGTCATCCTCGTTCAAGGCGTGCAGAGCCTGGGCGATCGATTGGTGCGTTCGCTGGCTCATCGCCGCTAAGGAATTTTATGAGTGCGCCTGTCGCCGTGGCCCGCGAGCCGCTGATTCGTGTGCGTGAGCTGAGCAAATCCTTTGCTTCGAACCGCGCGCTGGATCGCGTCAGTCTGGATATTTATCCCGCCGAAGTGGTGGCCTTGCTCGGTGCCAATGGCGCGGGCAAGTCGACCTTGGTGAAAATCCTGGCGGGCAGTCAGACTGCCGATGCCGGCGAGATCAGTGTCGAGGGTCAGAATCTCTGTTTCAACTCGCCGTTGTCTGCGCGCCGGTTCGGGATTGTCGCGGTGCATCAGCAGATCAACGATGGCATCGCCCCAGGTTTGAGCGTGGCCGAGAACCTGCTGCTCGATGAGTTGTGCAAGCCGGACGCGGACTTCTGGCTCAATCGTAAACGCCTGCTTGCGCGCGCTGCGAACATTGCTGCCGGCCTCGGTCTGACCTTGCCGCTGGAGCAACCGATCGAACATTTGGGGCAGGCCGAGCGCCAATTGGTGGTGCTGGCGCGGGCCTTTGCCCTGCAGCCGCGCCTGCTGATTCTCGATGAGCCGACGGCGGCGCTCTCCGATGCCGAGGCGCAGCGCCTGTTCGCCTTGATCGACACCTTGCGTAGTCGTGGGGTGGCGATTGTGTACATCTCCCATCGACTGTCCGACCTGCAACGCGTGGCCGACCGCGCCATCGTCCTGCGTGATGGCCAGTTCGCGGGCGAGTTCACGGCACGGCAATTACCCGACGCGGTGAGCGCCATGCTCGGGCAGGCGCTGGCCGAGCATGTTTACCTGCCACGCGTGGCCGGGCGCGAAGTGTTGAAACTCAACGCCATGCAAATTCTGCCGCGCTCCGCCGCGTTCGATCTGAGCCTGCACGAGAATGAAGTGGTGGTGCTGACCGGGCTGTTGGGTTCCGGTAAAAGTGAAATCGCCCAGGTGCTGTTCGGCCTGCGTGAAGCGACCTCGGGCCGCGTGCAACTGGATGGTGCTGACTGGCGTGCGGACTCACCGCGCCAGGCCATCCAAAGCGGGGTTTTCTTCGCGGCCGAGGATCGCGGCAGTCAATCGCTGGTACCCGATTTCACTTTGCGTCGCACCCTGACTTTGCCGTTTCTCGAGCGCTTTACCCGCGGCGGTTTCATCCGCAACCGCGCCGAAGCGGCAGCGGTCGAGGCACAAGTGGCGGCGCTGGGGATCAAGACTGCCGGTATCGATGTGCCGATGACCGCGTTGTCGGGCGGCAATCAACAGAAAGTCGTGCTCGGCCGCTGGCTGCTCGGCGAAGGGCGGGTATTGATCCTTGATGAACCCTTTCAAGGCGTCGACGTGCGCGCCCGCCGCGACATCGGCCAACTGCTGCGCGACAGCGCCGAGGGGCGCGCGACTTTAGTGATTTGCGCCGACGTCGATGAAGCCCTGGAAATTGCCGATCGCATCTTGCTGGTGCGGGATTACGCCGTGGTGGCCGAGTACCCGCGCGCCGATCTGAATCGCGCCGATCTGGTCGCCGCACTGGCCGGCAGCGACCTCACCGAACATTCCCCTCAAGCCACGCCAAGGAGCAGAGCGAGTGCCTGATTCAAGTTCACTGTTATCGACCGAGCCGGCACGCGCCGAGCGCCTGCTGCACGGATTGATCCGCTACGGTCTGTTGTGGTTGCTGGCGCTGATCGTGGTGTTTTTCAGCGTTGCCGAACCAGCGTTTCTGCGGGTCGGCAACCTGTTCAGCATTCTGCAGTCGGTTTCGATTGTGGCGCTGCTGGCGCTGGGCGTGACGCTGACCATGGCGGTCGGCGGCCTCGACCTGTCGATTGGCGCGGTGGCGGCGATGAGCCTGATGATTGCCAGTTACGTGATGGTCGTGCTCGGCTGGGGCGCGGTGCCGGCGGTGTTGATCAGCCTTGCCGGCGGTGCGCTGGTCGGGCTGCTCAACGGTTGGCTGATCGTCAAATTGCGCGTGCCGGACATTCTCGCAACGCTCGGCAGCATGTTTCTGGTGATCGGTGTGCAACTGATTCCCACGGGCGGACGCTCGATTGCCGTCGGCATGACCTTGCCCAGCGGCGAAGAAACCGAGGGCACCTTCAGCGCTGCGTTTCTCGCGTTGGGGCGCGGGCGGTTGTGGGAGGTGGTGCCGATTCCGGTGTTGATCACTGCCGTGGTTGCGCTGGCGGTGTGGCTGTTTCTCGAACGTACGCGCATTGGCCGTCTGTTCTATGCCATCGGCGGTAACGAGCAGGCGGCGCGGCTTGCCGGTGCGCCGGTGCAGCGCTTCAAGTTGTTGGCCTACGTGCTCTCGGCGGTGCTGGCGTCACTGGGCGGTGTGTTGCTCGCGGCGCGGCTGGGGCGCGGTGATGTCAGTTCCGGCAACGGTCTGGTGCTCGACGCGTTGGGGGCAGCGCTGATCGGTTTTGCCGTGCTCGGCGCAAAGAAGCCCAATGCGTTCGGCACGTTGATCGGTGCGCTGCTGGTGGCGTCGCTGCTCAATGGCCTGACCATGCTCAACGCGCCGTATTACGCGCAGGATTTCGTCAAGGGACTGGTGCTGGTGCTGGCCCTGATGTTCACCTTCGGCCTCGCGCATCGGGCGCGCTGAGCCGCATTCATTCAAGGAAGTGCTATGCACGGTTCAATCAAACAGTTCGTTGCCGGTGCGTTGCTCTCGGCCATGGCCCTGAGTGTTCAGGCACAGGCCTTGCCCGGTGCACCGGCACCGTTCGATAAAGGTCAGGTGCAGATCGCGTTGGTGGGTTACCTGTTTTCCGGGGATTTCCCCGAGGCGTATTTGCGCGGTGTAGAGCAACAGACTGAAGCGCTGGGCGCCCATTTGCGGGTGTTCGATGCGCGGCAGCAAGCGGCGAGTCAGGGCGAGATGATCGATCAGGCGATTGATCTGGGCGTCGACGGCATCATCGTCCAGCTCGGGCTCGCCGAAACGCTGAAAGCGCCGATTGACCGGGCCATTGCCAAAGGCATCAAAGTCGTCGCCTTCGACGTTGACCTGAACACGCCGCAAGTGACCCAGGTCGAGCAGGATCACCACGCTTTGGCACGCCTGGCACTGGATCAGGCGGTGAAGGACAACGGCACGCGTTTCGATGCTGGCTACGTCTACATCAGCGGCTTCACGCCGATGGAGCGGCGCGACGAGATCTGGAGCCAAGTGAAGCAAGCCAATCCGGGGATCATCGAAAAGGCCCGTTTCGGCACGCTGAACCCGCCGATTGCCAATTCAGTGGCCGATCAGGCCAGTGCGGTGCTCCGGGCGAATCCGGGGATCAGCGTGATCTTTGCGCCGTTCGATGAATTCGCCAAAGGCGCGAAAATCGCCGTGGATGAAGCGGGCTTGGCGAGCAAAGTGAGGATCTACAGCGCGGACATTTCCACCGCCGATATCCAGATCATGAAAGAGCCGGACAGCGCCTGGGCCGCGACGGCGGCGGTCAATCCGCAAGTGGCCGGGGCGATCAGCGTACGCAGTCTGGCGATGTTGATTGCCGGGGAAAATCCTGGGCATCAGGTGCTGGTGCCGCCGACACTGATTACCCGTCAGCAACTGCTGGATCTGGACGTGAAAAACGTTCGAGATCTGGCGCAGAAACTCCCGGCCTTCGGTGATACCGCCAACGTCGCGCGGGCACCGTGGATTCCGGTGGTCAACTAGAACATTTGCCACGACATCGCCCATGTGGGAGCGAGCCTGCTCGCGAAGAGGTCTGATCAGTTGATATCTCTGGTGACTGACCCACCGCTTTCGCGAGCAGGCTCGCTCCCACAGGGGTAACGCGTAGTTGCGCAAACTGAGGGAGTTCTGGAGCTTACATGCACAACAAAGCTGCACGCCTACACAAAAGCCGTTCCCCGGCAGCGGATCCGTTGTTCGGTAATCGACTGCCCCCAGGCCAAGTGCTGACGGAGCGATTTCCCATCCTGCACGAAGGCGAAATACCCGAATACGACCTCGCCCATTGGTCGTTGCGGCTGTTCGGCACGCTCGCCCGACCGATCGAATTGCGTTACGCCGATCTGCAGGCACTGCCACAACGGCAACTGCGCTGCGACATCCATTGCGTGACACGCTGGTCGAAGTTCGACACCGAGTGGAGCGGGATACATCTGCAGGATCTGTTGCAGGCTTTCAATCTCCAGCCGACATCGGCGTTCGTCATGGCTCATGCCGACCACGATTACCAGACCAACTTGCGACTCGATGATTTACTTCACCCGGCCAGCCTGTTGGCCACTCATTACAACGGCCAGCCCTTGACCGCCCAACACGGCTAGCCGTTGCGCCTTGTGGTCGCCGGGCGGTATTTCTGGAAGAGCGCGAAGTGGTTGCGCGGTCTGGAATTTGTTAACGAGGAGCAACCGGGGTTTTGGGAGCGCAATGGCTTTCACCTGCACGCCGACCCATTTGCTGAACAGCGCTTCAGTGGTGATGAACTGGATATTGCCGAGGATGCCTGGGTGGAAAAAGAGTTCGACTAAGTAGCGTCTGATGCAAATCAAAACTGTAGGAGTGAGCCTGCTCGCGATAGCGGTGTATCAGTAAGAAAGTTGTCAGCTGACACACCGCTATCGCGAGCAGGCTCACTCCTGCAGGGGACTGCATTTCAGTGTGAAAAATTGGTGTTAGTTGGTTGAGGTGTTGGCTCAGCAACACTTCTGCTGAACTAAGAACAATCCTTTAGAGCGATCTAACCTAAGCGTTATTGGTTCTTTTGCGAGTTGCGGCAGCTCGTCTAGCATCGGCTTTCAAGGGGAAACGTCTCACGCTGGGGAAACTGCAACTCACCGTAAAAAACCTTCACTGCCTTCCAGAAATCCAAAACTACAGCAGACATTGCCGCGCATTGCTTGCCGAACTTTATTGTCGGCAACGGCCGGGTGTTAACTGCGATTCAAGGAGCTGTCATATGTATTACCGTTCCCGTTCATTACTGGCGGCTGCTGTCGTGTCCGCTATCTGGCAACTTCCGGCCAACGCCGAAGAAACTTCGGCAAGTGCTGACAGCGAATCGCGGCTCGGCACCGTGTTGGTCACCGGCACCCGTGGCACTTCACGCACCGTGCTGGATTCGCCGGTGCCGGTCGATGTACTCACCGCTGAAGACCTGAAAACCGCCGGCGCCGCTGATGGTGAACTGGGCGCGGCGTTGCAGACGTTATTGCCATCCTTCAGTCTGCCGCGCCAATCCAACTCCGGCGGTGCCGACCATGTGCGTGCTGCGCAATTGCGCGGCATGAGCCCGGATCAGGTGTTGGTATTGGTCAATGGCAAGCGCCGCCACACCTCGGCGGTGGTCAACGACTCGTCGAAAATCGGTCGTGGCACCGCGCCGGTGGATTTCAACTCGATTCCCATCAGTGCCATCAAACGTATCGAAGTGCTGCGCGACGGCGCAGGTGCGCAATACGGCTCCGACGCCATCGCCGGGGTGATCAACATCATCCTCGACGACGCGCCCGAGGGCGGCGAGGTCTCGACCAGTTATGGCGCCTATCACACGCACCAGGACGCCATCGGCAAGACCACCACCGACGGCCAGAACAGCGTGACCACCGCGAAGATCGGCACACGGCTTGGCGAGGAGGGCGGCTTCATTCGCGGCGGCACCGAGTACAAGGATCGCAACCCGACCAACCGCGCCGGTTTTGATGGCTTTGCCGATACCCCGAACCAGCGCAACTACGTGATGGGCGACGGCCTCGCCCGCGACGTCAACCTGTGGTTCAACAGTGAGCTGCCGTTGGCGGGCGGCAAGGCCTACAGCTTCGGTACCTACAACCAGCGTCACACCACCGGCGCCGAGTTCTATCGCTATCCGTACGAGCAACCGCAGTTCTACCCCAACGGCTACTTGCCGCAATCGCTCGGCGACAACAAGGATGTTTCCGCCACGGCGGGCTTCAAAGGCATGATCGGCGACGACTGGGACTTCGACAGCAGCGTCACCCATGGCCGCAACCGCTTCGATGGATCGACCCGGCGCACCCTCAATGTCAGCCTCGGTGAAGACTCGCCGACGAAATTCGATACCGGCGACTACGAACTGCGCCAGACCAGCAGCAACCTCGATTTCAGCCGTGAATTGCGCCTCGGTGGACGCTCGTTCGTGCTGGCAGTCGGTGGTGAGTATCGCTACGAAAATTACCTGACCTACGCCGGCGACGAGGCTTCCTACATCGGCTCTGGTGCCGATGGCGCCAATGGCTTGCGGCCGAGTGAAGAATCGGATCTGGACCGCAATGTGTTCGGCACTTATGCCGAGTTGTCCGGCGACCTTACCGACCGCTTCTTCGTCGACGGCGCCACGCGCTGGGAACATTACGATGACGCTGGCAGCAAGCTCACCGGCAAACTCAGTGGCCGCTACAAACTGACCGATCAGTGGGCATTGCGCGGTGCGGTCTCGAACAACTTCCGCGCACCATCGCTGGCGCAAAGCGGCTTCCAGAACACCACCAGCAACTTCGGCGATGGCGGTACGCTCACCGATATTCGCGTGCTCTCGGTCAACGATCCGATCGCCCGTGCACTGGGCGCGGAAAAGCTCGATCCGGAAACCTCGAAAAACTTCAGCCTCGGCCTGACCTTTCAGCTGAACGAACGCTTCGACGCCTCGCTGGACGTGTTCCGCATCGACGTCAAAGACCGCATTACCCTGTCACAACGCATTGGCAGCGATGCTCTGGAAAGCTACATCAATGACAACTTCGGCGTAGCGGGAGTGCACGACGTCAACTTCTTCACCAACGCCGCTGACACCCGCACCCACGGCGCCGAACTGGTGCTCAACTACCATCAGCCGTTCTATGACGGGCAATTGGGCCTGACCACCGCGTATACCTATAACCACACCAAAGTCACCAGCACCAAAGGCACGCCATCGCAACTGACGGCGTTGGGCATCGGCACTGACGCACTGGTTGGCGTCGAAGAAACCAACACCCTGACCGACGCTGCGCCGAAGGACCGCTTGATCTTTTCCGCTAACTGGGCCAGCGAGCATTGGGGTTTGCTCGGGCGCCTGACGCGTCAGGGCGAGACCACCCGCGTGTTCGATTTCGGCGATTCGCAACCGGAGCAAACCTATGGCGCGGTATGGCAACTGGACGCCGAGGTGAGCTACAAATTCACCCCGAAATTCAACATCGCCGTGGGTGGCAACAACCTTACCGACAACTACCCGGAACGCTCCGGCTCGGCGATCAACTACGGCGGCAACCTGCCGTATGACGTGCTCTCGCCGATCGGCACCAACGGCGCCTACTACTACGCCCGCGCCACTTATGGTTTCTAACGCGGGGCCGGGGCGGCATCTGCCGGTGTTTCCGGCGTTATTGATCACGCTGGGCATGGTGATCACTACCGACATCCTGAAAACCGCGCCGACCGTGGCACTTAACGTCGGGCCAGAACATTTCTACCTGGTGTGGGGGCTCGGCGGTGTGGCGTCGATGATCGGCGCGCTGTGTTTTGCCGAGATGGCCACGGCATTTCCGCACCCGGGCGGCGACTATCATTTTTTGCGCACGGCTTACGGTGAACGCATGGGATTGCTGTTCGCCTGGTCGCGGTTTTCGGTGATGCACACCGGATGGATCGCGTTGTCGGCATTCATGTTTGCCGATTACTTCAACGCGGTAGTTCCGCTGGGGCAGTACGGCTCGGGGTTGTTTGCCGGGGCGATCATTGCCGCCCTGGTGCTGCTCAATCTCACGGGCAAGCACATTGGTTTCATCACTCAGACGTTGTTGGTGGGCTTGCTCGCATTGGGTTTTCTGAGCATTGCCAGCGCCGGTGTCTGGCTGCAGTGGCAGGGCATCGAACCACCGGTAGCGGACGTTTCGGTCACGCCGGAGCACACCGGTATGGCCGGATTTTCGGCGGCGATGATTTTCGTGTTCCTGGCCTTCGGTGGCTGGAGCGATGCGGCAACATTATCGGCAGAAGTGCGCGACGGTCGACGGGGCATCTTCATCGCCATGATCGGAGCGCTGGCGGTGCTGATGAGCATCTATCTGGCGCTCAATTGGGCGTTCGTCGCAGGTCTGGGATTCGCCGGACTGGCGGCGAGCAACGCGCCGGCGGTTGAGCTGCTGAACCGCGCGTTCGGCGCACCCGGGGTCATGCTGATTCTATTGATGGTCGGTATCGCCGCCATCGCCAGCATTAACTCGACCCTGCTGGTCGGCGCCCGGACTACCTACGCTGCCGCCCGTGATGTGCCGCAACTGCGCAGTTTCGGTGACTGGGACGACCGTCACGGCGTGCCGCGCAAAGCCTTGCTCGCGGAAGGCGCGGTGGCGTTGCTGTTGGTGTTGTTCGGCAGTTTTACCCAGAGTGGTTTCAACACTATGGTTGAGTATTTGACTCCGGTGTACTGGCTGTTTCTGAGCTTGAGCAGCGTCGCGTTGATCATTCTGCGGCGGCGCTTTCCCGACGTGCCGAGGCCGGTGCGGGTGCCGTTGTATCCGCTGTTGCCGCTGCTGTTTTTCGGGTTGTGCCTGTACATGCTGTATTCCAGCGTGACAATGGTCGGCTATGGCGCGTTTCTGGGGATTGCTGTGTTGCTGATGGGGGCGCTGATTCTGGCGGGGTTGAGCCGCGTGGCGTCGACGCCTCGGCAAGCTCTTGGGCAGATATCGGACTAGAACGACACCTCGGCCGGTTGCGACAAGCGCAGCACCGACAGGTCGCCAGTGATGCGTTTGTACGCCAGGCGAATCGCTTCGATGTCACGGGAACGCTGCACGCTGTTCTCATGCAGGATCACAATGACCTTGGTGCTCAAGCGCTCAGGCTCTTTTGCGCCTTTATCGCGCCATTGACCATACGCGTCGAGCACACTGAAGCCATCGGGGAAGCGCGGTGTGACTTCCCTGTCGAGAAATTCGCGCCAGCGCGCCGGGCTGACGAGACCTTCCTTGCCATCGATCGAACCCACCGAAAAGTACAGCTCGGTGCGCAGCCATTGCGCCTGCGCCGGCCGCGCGGCATCGCCTTGCAGCGTCGAACTGGCGGGATCATGGGTGTGAACGGAAGCGGGAGGAGGGCTGGCACAACCGGCGACTGCGAGGAACAGTGCCGCCAGTAAAAGACGTTGAGGCATGGAACATCCTTATTGAACGGTGGGTGAACCGCTGAAGTATAAGGCTGCCGTTCGACCGTCAATAAAGACCTGAAAAGCAGGCAGTCAGGCGTTTCGGGAATAACCCGAAACGCCTGCGGCACTCACTCGACCACTTCGATCTTGAATTCGCCATAGCTGCGATTCTGGGTGAGGTCGATCGGCACGAACATCCCGTACGCCTGCAAATAGGCATACATCGCAGTGCTTTCACCGTAGCGGTAGTGCCTGCCTGTACAAGTGATGACTTTGGCGCTGCCCGTCAACGATGGAAAGAACGCACTGGCAGGCTTTTGTGCTTCCACGGCGCAGTCAAACCTTGTGTCCTCCGGTTCTGGGGCTTTCTGGAAGCGGGGGCTGGATCTTTGTTCGGTGTAGCTCAGAAGCGCACCGACAGGCATGTTCGTCCAGTCACCGGTGAATCGCAGGTCGGTAATCGCGTTTTTTTTCACGGTGATCCCGTAACGGTCAGTACGGTAATCGATGTCGGCCAGGTCGATCAGACCTCGGAAAGTGATGTTGACCGATTGATGGTTTTTATCGTTGTAGCGTTCTGTAAGCTGCTTGCCCGGCTCGTATCCAAGGTAGCGGCGGTCCCTGCCCAAACGTCCCAGCGCCAGACGCTCGGGGTTGTTCGAGAGCAGGTACGACATGCCCGCCTCCTGAAACTGCCTGCGCCGATCAGCCTCGTTTGGGTCTTTGAAGATCACGCGCAAGCGTTGAATGTTGTTTTCCGGGACCGGCAATTTCAATGCTTCAATGGATTTCGTCACGGAGGCAGGCAGGACTGGATCAGGCAATACGAATGGCGTTTGCTCTCGGCCGGAGAAAGGTTTCAGTGCCGCCAACACCTGCGGTGTGGCACATGCGGTTGCCAGCAGTTGACGGTTGTCGGCGTCCAGAGTTTTCTCGGCGACGGCGTCAACGCTGATCGCGCCGGCTATCACGCGGCTTTGCTTATCAACGTAGAAGGTACTGAGCGAGGTCAATTGTTGTTTAGCGCAATCAGCGCTCCAGCGCATACGCTTCTGCGCATACAGGCCATTTTCGCGGGGCAGAAGCGTTTCGCCTGCGGGTACCCGGGCGGACCAGAAGAATATCTGGCCGTCTTTTTGATTCAGGCTGGCACGATCAATCAGCTGCCATTCCCGTAACTCCGGTGCCGAAATGACTCGCCATTGTGCCACCGGTGTCTGAGCACAAACCTGTTTGAATTGAGGACTCTGCAGAAACAGTTTTTTCTGTTCGGCAGGCATTTGCTTGTCTTCGTTTGCGCCACTGTTTCGAACAGCCACAAACTGAAGCATGCCCTTGTTGGTCAAATGCGCCATTTGCGCATCGGGCAGATGACAGTCGGCGTTGAAGTTCGCCAGTTGAAGTATTCGCCGCCCCTCAGTCGCCATCACGTAATAGCTGACGTGATCGCCATCGCGCACGATGGTATTCGGGTCGGGTTGAGCGAGCATCGCCTCATCAAACGCGATCCGCCCCAGCGCTTCGAGATCGGCACTCGTCTGTTTGGGGGGCGGGGGGCTCTGGCATCCGTAGAGGGCGAGGGCAAGCAAAGACAAACAACTGAAACGGCGGATCAAGGCATCCATGCGGAGGGCACACTGTCGGATTAAAAGTGATGGCACATTAACATTTCGGCAGTGACGACGAAGACTTTACCCTGCCATCGCCAACAGGCTCTCCAATACACCGCATAGCCTGCAGGAGCTATCGAGTGCAACGAGGCTGCGATCTTTTGATCCTGTTTTTTAAGATCAAGATCAAAAGATCGCAGCGTGCCGCCGCTCCTGCAGGGGGTGTCAGGGGCTGCTGGGTGGGGGAGTGGCGAGGGCGATTCCCGCTGCGCCAAGGCGCTTGAGAATCTCGAACAGCAAGTCACTCTTGGTCACCCCGACGATCCTCGGGCTGCCGACATAGCCGGTCACCGTCAGGGTAATACCGTCCGGCGACAACTTGCTGAAACGCACGAACGACGCAGGTTTATCGAGGATGGTTTCGTTCTCGCGATAGGTGTTGAGCAGCAGGTCCTTGACCTCTTCGGGGTCGATGTCCAGCGGGAACATCAACTCCAGCGACGCCACACCCTGAGCGCTGCCACCCAGCGTAACGTTGCGCAGGTTCTGCGAGATCAGTTGCGAGTTCGGCACGATCACGATCGAGCGGTCGCTGAGCTGGATTTCCGTGGCACGCACGTTGATCCGGCGGATGTCGCCCTCGACGCCGCTGATGCTGATCAGATCGCCGACCTTCACCGGGCGCTCGGTCAGCAGAATCAGGCCGGAAACGAAGTTCTTCACGATCTCCTGCAAACCGAAACCGATGCCCACCGACAGCGCACTGACGATCCACGCCAGGTTGGTCCATTGCACGCCCAGCGAAGACAGGGTCATGAGGATCACAAAGGCATAACCGATATTGGAAAACAGCGTGCTGAGCGATGCACACATGCCCGGGTCCATGTCGGTCTTGGGCAGGAACTCGTTGTCGAGCCAGCGGCGCAGGGCGCGGATCAGCCAGATGCCGATCATCAGCGCCAACACTGCGTTGAGCAGATGCGCCGGGACGATATTGAACTTGCGCAAGCCGGCGCCGCCGAGGATCGCCATGATATTGGTCGCCAACTGCCCGAGCGTGGTGCCGATGCCGCCGACAAACAGCGCGATCACCGCTAGCAGCAACAGCGCTGCGCGGCTGAACCCGGACAACAGAATCGAGATCTGCTCGAGCCGTCGATCACTGGTTCCCAGCAACTGTTTGAGCGCCTTGCCACTGGCGTGTTTGGGCGAAAATACGTGCTCGCAGCTGTCCTTGATGACCTGGATCAGCAAGTAGAAACCCGACAGCACGATGTAGGCCCAGACCACTTCATAGGTGATGAACCGGCTCAGCGAGATATAGCCAGTGAGCAGGGCAATCGCCGAGACCAACATCGAAATACTGGCGATGGTGTACACCACGCCGGAAAACGTACTGCCGGTGGCCGAGGCATCGTTCGCGGCGACCAATGCCTTGCGCACCTTGCCCACGCGCAACAGCAACGACACGACAATCACCATGACCACAATCGAGATGACGCCGCGCCCGGCCACGACAATCTGACTGCTCATGCCGGTAGAGTTGCTCACCTGCACCAGCGTCACCAGCACCAGCAGCGTGCCCGACAGAATGCGCGGATACGGCTTCATCGCCAGCGCCACGGGGTCGGCAATCGCCGGCAACCGCCATGACGGATGCTGGGTGGACAACAACGCGCGGCTCAGGCCGGTGATCAGCACACAGGCATAAACGGCTTTTTCGAACTCCTCGGAAAATGTCTCCAGCACCGGCGTCAACGGCTCGTGACGCGTGCAGGCATAGAACAGCAATTGCAGCGCAAGACCCGTTGTAACAATCGTCGCCAGCGCCGAAGCGAACGCCAGCGCACTACGACGCAAACGCCCCTCCGGCATGCGATGAATGCATACCCACGTCAGCCCGCGCTCGGCCAGCCGGCGCCCGAACGTCCAGATAACCAGCGCCAGCAACACCAGGAAACTGGTATAGAAACGCTGCCCCGGCGCCCAGACCGTGGCCCAGGTTTCGCTGACCTGGGCGACGAAAAAACGCCAACGCTGACGATCATCTTGCGTTGGATTGACCAGCGGCGACCAGAAGTCCGGGCTCAACACACTGTGAGTGCCCAGCGTCAGCTCGCTCTCGAGCAACGTGCGACGGATACCGGCGATCTGCGTAATCAGCTCCGCCGCGCTTTGCTTGAGCGCCGCCAGACTCTTCAGCGACGCATCGATTTTGTTCTTCTGTTCCGCCAACGACGCCCGGTGCGCAACGATATCCGCCTGTTCGGCGGCCACCTCGGTCGCTGGCGCCGCGCCCAACACACTCAACTGCACGGCCAACTGCGCCTGCTGCGGCAGCAACGCCGCCGACAATTTATCGACATCGAGAATGAACGCCTGCACCCGATCCTGCGGGCCTTCGAGCTGGTTGTAATTGTTTGCCGAGGAAATTTGTTGCTTGAGACCGTCGAGGCGCTGCTGCAAGGCTTGCAGGTCGTTTTGTGAAATCACCGGCAGCGGGGCGACAGCGGCCACCGAAGGCGCAGGCAATTCGGCTGCCCACAGCACCGGACTGCTGCAGATGAGCAAGACGAATAGCACTGAAAACAACGACTTCAAGCTGTTGCGCATGGGACTGGCCGACTCTCGATGGACACACAGTCTATGAGGTTAGGTGATCAGGCCGGATGGGGCGGAAAAGTTTCAGGACCGGTGTTGTCTGGATCAGTAAAACCCGGCCCTTCAACATGATAGACAGTCGGTTCTTCGGAAAAATGCTCCTCCAGTCCGAGCATGAACAACCGATGGTCTTCGCTCGCTTCAAAACCCGGGGTGTGATCCTCAAGTGATCGCCAGCGCACGATCAGGTTGAAGACTTCGGGCGTTTCGATCCCCTGTGCGAACACGTGGCCGAGGTAACCCTTGGCGCGAGTGAGCAACGGCGCCACTTCAGCAAATGCGTGTGTGAAACGTTCAATGCGTTCTTTATGAACGGGGAGTACAGCGATCTCGTAAATCATGGTGTACCTCAGGAAGGAATGCGCGGGTTGAAAGTCCGTGCTTACGCGATCAGGGATGGCTCGACAGCGATTGCGATTTTTCCTCGAATGCCGTTATTCGGACTTTCCAGCCGTGCGTGGGCGAGCCCCAGGTCGGCCAGCGCATAAACGGCACCCACATGGGGGCGTAGTTGGCCGCGCGCGACCAATGCGGCCAACTCATCAAGCTTGCCGCGATTTTGTCGGGTGAAAACGAAGTGATAGCTGGCGTTCCTGCCCCAGGCCTGTACGAGGTTCTGCGGTTGGGCAATGTCGACAATCGTCACCACGCGGCCAAGTTGCGCGAGCGCGTCGGGGCTGCGCGACAAGGTGTTGCCACCGATGGTATCGAACACGACATCGACTCCCTGGCCAGCGGTTTCGCGCATGATGACGTCGACGTAATCCTCTTTCTCGTAGTCGATGACCACGTCGGCGCCCATGCTTCTTGCAAACTCAGCGTTGGCTTCGCGCACGGTCGTGAACACTTTCGCGCCCATCGCTTTCGCCAACTGGATTGCCACGTGGCCAACGCCACCCGCGCCGCCGTGCACGAGGATGGTTTCTCCCACCTGCAGCGCCGCACGCCCGACCAGCGCTTCCCACGCTGTGCCGCCCACCAGCGTCAGGCTCGCCGCTTCGAGATGGCTTAGCGATGGCGGCTTCCTGCCAATAATGCTTTCAGCCGCAACGTGGTACTCGGCATAACTTCCCGGCCCGTCAAATATTTGCGGCGTGTACCAGACCTCATCGCCCGCAGCGAACGCCATCACACCCGGCCCGACCGCTTCGACAACCCCGGATACGTCATGGCCGGTAATGGCCGGCAGTGGCACCAGATCGGGGTAATCGCCACGGCGGACCTGGTAATCCAACGGGTTGATAGAGGTTGCATGCACCCGCACCAGCACCTGTCCGGCCTGCGGTACGGGCTTGGGAACGTCGCAAAGTTCGAACGATTCCGGACCGCCAAATGATTTAAGCACCATCGCTTTCATTGTAGTTCCTCATATCTATAAAAAGGGATATCGAGATATCTCGATATGTTGTGGTAAAAAATTACAGCTCTTTTCCTACGATCTCGGCCAAGGCACTGATGGTTGCTTCATTGCGCTTGTAGTAGGTCCACTGACCGATACGCCGGACTTCCACCAGGCCTACTCGCTGCAGTGTCGCCAGATAACCAGACACCGTTGACTGCGACAGCCCGATACCTTCCTGAATACTGCTGACGCAGACACCCACCGTGAGAACGTCCCCTTCATCCTGTGGCGGGAAGTTCTTTGCGGGATCCTTCAGCCCCTTCAGAATTTGAAGGCGCGTAGGGTTGGAGAGGGCTTTGAAGATTTCGAGTAGGTCCATGTCGCTGAGGATATCGAGATTTACCGATATGTCAATACAAGTATCCGTAGCTTAGATTGGAGCCGGTACCGACACGATGTTGCTTGCGAGATACAACGGCACCCAGCAGATAGCTCGTAGTAACTGCCGCCGAACGAACAGAAAATTCAGCTTTTGGGTGTCGTAGCAAACGAATCCTTCTACGCTCAAACGATCCAGCGGAAGGACTTGCCAGAATGGATTACCTGATTCGCACCGCGACCCCGGCGGATGCTTCGGCGATCAGCCGGACCATCATCAATACCCTTCGCCAGTCCAACGCGCTGGACTACTCATCCGACATCATTGATCAGGTTGAGCAAAGTTTTTCACCACGGGCGGTTCTGGATTTGCTGGCCCGGCGTCAGGTACTCGTAACCACGGTCGACAATCACATCGTGGCAACGGCGAGCCTTGATCACGACGTGGTTCGCAGCGTGTTCGTCGACCCACGACATCAGGGGCAAGGTATAGGCAGACACCTGATGGAGCGGATTCAAACAGTTGCCTTGAGCGCAGGTATCGACTCGCTGCGTGTTCCCTCATCCATTACCGCCGAAGGCTTTTATGCAGCACTTGGCTTTAAGAAAGTCCGGGATGAATACCATCAGGCGGAGCGCACGATCATCATGGCGAAGGCGCTGGAACAGTAGAAAAGTCATCATGGAATTCAGGCAATCGTCCGCAGGCCGCCGCGCCGAAAAACCTTCAGGGCAGAAGATGGATGAGTTGCGGTTCCAGAGCATCTGCGCCCATGTCGAGCAGGGCGAGGGTGACCGGAAGTTTGAAACGCCGACGCCCGGCGCTGCCTGGGTTTATGTAGAGCCGATCGCCACGCCATTCGATCAAGGGCTTGTGGGAATGGCCGGTGATGATCAGTTTGATGGAGCTGTCGAGGAGGGCGGCGACGTCGGCAATGTCGTGGGTCAGCAGGGCTGGCCAGCCGTTGAGGTCGAGGGTGAGGTGGTCCGGGAGGTCGGCGGCCCAAGGGAGATTTAGATCGTTGTTGCCCCGCACCGCCTTTACCGGCGCGACTTCGGCCAGTTGCGCGAGGATTTCGGCGGCACCGATGTCGCCGGCGTGGATGATCAGTTCGGCACCCTGAACGGCGTTCAGGGCTTCGGGGCGGAGGAGGCCGTGGGTGTCGGAGATGATGGCTATTTTCATGGGGCAGAGATTAGCAGGGTTGGTCTGCATGGCAGCGGTCAGCCAATGAACATGGACCTTGATAAGAGATACCGCCGGTATACTGCTCGATCAAACAGACGCGCACGTTGCCTAGGCTATCCGCGACCGGGTTAATCAGCCTGAGATGCCGCTCCCCCGATGATCTTCCAAGGAACTTGCAATGCCTGCAGGCAAACGTGAACTGGCGCGCATGGAGCGCCGGCTGATCTCCACGCTAACGGACGCGTGCGAAACAGCAAAAACTGAAATCAAAGGCTTCACCTGGCTCACCCACACGGCTGACCTGAGCGCACTGGCTGAAACCCTGAGCGTGATCTGGGTATTCGAAACCCTCGCGGATAGAAAGCTCGCTCGGGTTGAGGCGAAAGTGCGCATCTTCGAACTGACGGCTGTAGCGTTGAGTGAGGCCGGTATCGAGCTGAAGCTTACCGATCGCAATGTCCGCTTCGACTCGGAGCAAGAGTGTCAAAACATTCATGGCGGCGATTGGGGGAAGCGACTGAAGGGCGTATCCGCTCGTCAGAACTGATCAGTTTCACAACGAGGCACCGCAAAGGCTTCGCGGTGATGGCTATGCAGGTCAGGGGTGAGGCCCTTGCATAACGCTTCACAAAAGAATTTGAACCGCTCTCGGACACGCTCGCCTAATGATTAGCCTATGGGTATTCCCACAGGCGATGTGCCAATACCGGCATGCTCCGAGAGGTGGTCAACGTGGCTAAAGACGATAAGAAAAGCAAAGGTGAAGCTTCCAAAGCCAGCAAAGAGTTGAAAGACAAAAAGGCATCACCGACGAAGAAAGCTGCGGCGGCCTCGACGCTTTCGAAATCCTCTGACAAGGACAAGAAAGACAAGAAAAAAGACCCTGAACCGAAGAAGTCCGCCAAGAAAGCTGACAGCAAGCCCGAAAAAACCAAGAAATCAGACAAGGCAGAAAAGCCTGCGAAAAAGAAAAAGTAGTCTCTGCTGCCTGCCAGGGCTTTGCGCCCTGGCGACTTCAGACAATGGTTAGAGCGCGGATGTCATCCAAACGATTTATCAGCGGTTGCTGAGCCACTTCCAACCCATGGCGAACGCTCTGAAGAACGCCCGCCCAGGCCGTTAGAAATCAACTCGGCATCAGCACCGTATCGATGACATGAATCACGCCGTTGGATTGCATGACGTTCGCGACGGTGATTGCAGCCTTGCCACCTTTTGCATCCACCAACCCCAGTTTGCCGTCGTGCAACATGACGGTCAGCGATTCGCCCTGAACGGTTTTCAGCATCACTTTGCCACTGTGCATTTTCGCGTCATCCATCAACTGCTTGGCGGTGTGGGTGCCGGCGACGACGTGGCAGGTCAGGATCTTCGTCAGGTCTGCCTTGTGTTCCGGCTTGACCAGCGTATCGACAGTCCCGGCGGGCAGCTTGGCGAAGGCCTAATTGTTGGGGGCGAAGACGGTAAAGGGGCCTTTGCTGTTGAGCGTATCAACCAGTCCGGCAGCCTTGACCGCGGCAACGAGCGTCGTGTGATCCTTGGCGTTGACGGCGTTTTCGACGATGGTTTTCGTCGGATACATGGCGGCGACACCAACCATGACGGTGTCGGCGGCGAAACCAAGTCCAGCGCCAAGGCTCAGCACTGTGAGCAGGTAAGGGCACTGCGTTTGATGAACGTGTGCATGATGCATCTCCTGAATTCTTCGACCCTTCGGGTGAGGGTGATGAATTTACGGAGCAGGGGGGGGAATGGATGCAGTGTGGGGGGATTTTGATCGCGGTTTTTGATTGGCGCAGGGCGTTTGTGGATGGCTGCTATCGGCCACAAGCGGACATTCTCACAGTATCTTGATAGACATCCTTGAGGCCTGAGAGGCTCTCTGAAATTGGCGACGACTCACTGCGACTCCACCTTAGGGCCGCGCTGTACTCGTCCTCATAACTACCTGCCCAGAAGTCTGCTTGAGGTAAGGACTAAATAGTATTGCTGCCCTCAACGAATGTGCCGCCGACATGCAACTGCTCAAGGATTTTGAGAGCCAAGAGGCCATAGACTACTTCAGGCTTGGTGTCATTTCGGACGTACCGGATGTGGGTAACGACATGTGAGGTGCCAAAGCGTCGATTCGCCTCCGATGTTCCTTCGAGTACGCTTGCAACGATATCAGCCTCAACTAATGGTTCGTGATTACATGCCCCCTGCGTCGGGAGACACTCACAGATCGGCTCATGCTGCTCACCAACTCCTAGGCGCAGTTGCAGGAGATTATGCCGAGGCCCAGTAATACGTGAAGCGGCAAGGTACTCTCCGTGGCGGACGAAATGCATGTGATGTGGCTCTACTGTTTGGTTAAAGGGTGCACTCTAGCCCATCTTAGAGGCTCAATCATGCCCGTCGAGTGGAGCAGCTTGTTGGCATTAGTGGCAACCACTCTGAAGGAATGTCCGTCGTTCTTTCACAGTACTGAATCGGTTCTTCTTCCGTAGACGCTTTCAAAGGACCGCTTTTGGCCGAAAGCAGGCATTCACAAGCGCCTTTCGGACGTAACGCCAAGTGTCCTTAAACACAACGCAAAAAACGTTAAACAATCACGACCTTCAGCGATGCGACCGCGCCGATGGTGACGTGCAATTCAACCGCAGCCGCCGCCAGACTGCCCAAGCGGGCGACGCTCTCGAATACTTTGAAATTGTGCAGAGGGGGGAATGCCATTTCATCTCCGTAACAACAACGCATCGGACCGCAGTTTTGTTTACAGGAACGCAGTTTGCAGCTTGGTGATTACTTCTTCGACCGACAGCCCCGGCGCCTCTGGAGGTGTCGGGTTTTCTCCAAACTCCCTCCAGATAAACAGTGTCAGCTCGGCACCGTCAGTCGCCGCGAGAGCGTTTTCAGCGTAGGCAAAGTTTGCCAGTTGTCGATAGCGCTCATCCTTCCAGAACAAGTCTTCGACCCAGTGATAAACAGGAATGAAATGGAAGTGAATGGGCCAGTCCGGTTGATGACCAAAGCGGCCAATGTAGAGATGCGCAGGAGTTAATATCCGCTCCATGATCTGCTGGGTCCTGGCGAGCAGGCCACCCATTTCCGCCAGGGCTTCAGCCGATAAGTCAGCCAATGAAGAGGTTTTGAGTTTGGAGCCCAGCATCAGATAGCCGGGTAGGGCACTTGCCAGGTGGTGGTTGATAAGCCAGTGGTCGGTTTCATGAACAATGAACTGCGGGGCAATATCCATATGCCGTTTGTCCTGATGAAGTGGATGCGGCAGAGTAGCAAAGCTCGTTTGGCAAAGCTGCGAATGACTGCGTGTGGCGTCAGCCATTGAACACTGCACAGCCATGGGTAAGGGAGGGAACCGGATGAACCACGAAGCGCAGCTCAAGGCTTTGCTGGCTCAAGATCGAGTACGAATGCAGGTTCTGCGGACTGTTCGTGGCCTCGAATTGCCGGACTGCTGGGTCGCGGCAGGTTTTGTGCGCAGTCTGGTCTGGGATCACCTGCATCAGCGCAACGCCGATACCCCCTATCATTCGGCCACCGATGCGATGACCTGTTGGCCGGAAACCGCCACGGCGGTGGGCGTCAGGTTGGGGGGTGACGACGAAATAGAAGTGGCGGCGCCGCTGGGACTGGACGATCTGTTCTCGTTGGTGGTGCGGCCAACCGGGCGATTCCGCACTGAAAAATACGCGCTGTTCCTGGACCGGGTTCAATCCAAGAGATGGCAGGAAATCTGGCCGGAGTTGATCGTCGTCACGGCGTGATGAGGGACATACGCCAATTTGCGTAAGCGGACTCAAGGTTCGCCAATCCTGATTTGATCATTGGCAATGAGCGTTGTGTTGCTAGAGGAAGCCGCCTTGACCTGCTCACTGATCAGGTCAGCCATCTTCCGCACCGGTTCAGTCATGCTGCGGCGAGAGCGATGAACCAGGCCGATATCCCGGTGAAAAGTGTGCGCCCCGAGGTCGAGTGCCCGCACGCCTGCCGGCCATTGCGGTTCGGGCGTTGTTTGCGGCACCAGCGCAACGCCGACAGCGTTTTCCACCAGTTTGACAATCGCCTCCAGCTCATCCAGTTCGCACACCTCATGCAAGGTGAAATGCATTTGCCGCAGAAAGCGGTCGACCTGTCTACCGCCGAAGGATGATCGGTCATAGCGAATGAAGGGTTGACTGGAGAGCAGTTCAGACCAGTCTTCTCCCGGCACGTCGCGCGGCACGATCAAGCGGTAGGGCTCCAGCGTCAGAGTCGTCCAGCGCAGATCGCTCTGCAGCGAGAAAGGCGGGCGAATGATGACGGCCATGTCGATCTCGCCAGCGTCGACGAGGTTCACCATCTCCATCGACAGCCCCGGGACCACACGCGTGCGGCACTGCGGACAATGTTGGTGAAACTTCGCCAGCGCATCCGGCAAATAGGAACGCTGCACCGACGCGATCGCGCCGATGTTGACCAGCACACTGGGCGGTTGGCCCATCGTCGTCGAGCCCAGGTTTTCGTAAAGCCTGAGCAACTCCTGCGCTTGCAGAAGAATCTGGTGGCCCATTTTGTTGAGGTGCGCCGAGCGGCCTTTCCTGTCGAATATCTCGAAGCCGAGTTCAGCCTCCAGCCGCTGGATTTGTGCGCTGACGGCGGCCTGCGTGAGACCGATCTTGTTGCCGGCCGCAGCGAATGTGCCTTCGCGCGCCACAGCGATGAGTGTCTTGAGTTCTTTGATCATTCACAAATATTAATTGTGTTTCTAAGAAATATATATTGATTTTTCTGTTTGGTTTTCCGTCCTAGGATGTTTCCCATCCCCGGCAACGGCTGAACCGAGAGCGCCAATGACGGTGGGAATTCGCCAACCAACAAAAATATCCGGAGTTCTGATGAGCCTTTCACCTTTCCACCTGGCAATCCCTGTTTACGACCTGGCTTCAGCGCGGACCTTTTACGGTGAGGTATTTGGTCTTGAAGAAGGGCGCTCCAGCACACAGTGGGTCGACTTCGATTTTTATGGTCACCAACTGGTCATTCACGAACACCCGAAAACCGCCTCGCAAGAGAGCGTTCACAGCAACCCTGTCGATGGTCACGATGTGCCGGTGCCACACTTCGGCATCATCCTGGGTTGGGCGCAATGGGAAGCGTTGGCCGAGCGTCTGAAGTCGTTTGGGACCGAGTTTGTGATCGAGCCGTACGTTCGTTTCAAAGGTCAGGTGGGCGAGCAAGCCACCATGTTTCTGTTCGACCCGTGCGGCAACGCCCTCGAGTTCAAGGCTTTCAAGGATATGAGCCAACTGTTCGCCAAGTAACAACAGGCATGGCACAACCGCGTTGTGCCATTTGATCTCTAGTGAGCTGGAAGCTCATGACTCTAGCAACTGCGCATTACCCGCAGACCTTTCATTCCAACAAGAAGGCTAGACATGAAACGTATTCCCTTGGTGTGGCAAATCGTTGCCGGGCTGTTGCTTGGCGTGCTCGTCGGTTGGTACTTCAATACGCATCCGCAGTATCAAACATGGGTCAGCGCCGAGATCTTAAAACCGCTCGGTGACATCTTTATCAAGATGATGAAGATGGTGGTTGTACCGATTGTGTTCTGTTGCATGATCCTGGGGATTGCAGGCGGTGGCGACAGCAAGTCGTTTGGCCGGATGGGGGCGAAGTCGCTCGGCTACTTCTTTGCGATTACCGCGCTGGCGATCGTCATAGGCTTGTGTTTCGCCAACCTCTTCGAGCCCGGCACCGGGACCGATATTTCAGGCGTCTCGCACAGTTCGGCGGCCATTAACCTGGAGCCTTCGAAAGGCGCCTTGGTGATTTTGCAGAACATCGTTCCAGACAACGTGATCGTGGCGATGTCGGAGGCGAAGTTGCTGTCGGTGTTGTTCTTCGCCGTGCTGTTGGGCCTGGCATTGAACGCATTGCCGAAAGACAAAAGTGCGCCTTTCATCGCCGTGGTTCAGAGCCTCTCTGATGCGATGTTCAGAGTCGTCTCAATCGTCATGGCCTACGCGCCAATCGGGGTGTTTGGCATGATCGGCGCGACGGTAGCGACGTTTGGTTTCGCCTCATTGTTGCCGCTGCTCAAGTTGATTGGCGTGGTGTATCTGGCACTGATGGTTTTCGCTTTGGTGGTGCTGGGTGGCATTTGCTACTTGATTGGCGAAAACATTTTCAAGTTGATCCGCTACTTCCGCAACGAGTTGATTCTGGCGTTTTCCAGTGCAGCCTCAGCGGCGGTCATGCCGCAATTGATGACCAAGCTGGAGAGCTACGGTGTACCGCGTCGGATCGTCAGTTTCGTGGTGCCGGTGGGCTATGCATTCAATCTCGATGGCGCGTCGATTTTTCTCGGCGTGGCGACAATCTTTGTCGCGCAGCTTTATGGCATCGACCTGTCGTTGTCTCAGCAGATTCTGCTGGTGGTGACGATGGTGCTGACCTCCAAAGGGGCGGCAGGGGTGCCGGGTTTTGCCATCATCATTCTGTCAGCCACATTGGCTTCAGCCGGGCTGCCGTTGGAAGGCGTGGCGCTGATTGCCGGCATCTTCAGGATCATCGACAGCGGCACCACCACGTTGAATGTATTGGGTAATGCCATTGCACCGCTGGTGATCGCCAAGTGGGAGAAGGTCGAACTGCAACCGCTACCCGCTCACCCAGCGGCAAGGGTCTAGCCGGGACAACGCAGCTTTGCGGTTGCACCGATCACACGTGCACGTCTGCTGACACAGGGACGTTTTTTTTGGGTTTGTTTACTAGACGACCGGTCTATTGATTGTGAGGATTTATGACGGATTACGCTTCAGACACCGACCTTTTTTCACCCGTGACCATGGGCGCACTGCAACTGGCCAACCGGATTGTCATGGCTCCGGTGACCCGTAGCCGAATGGCCGAAGACGGCGTACCGAATGAAATGCACGCGACGTACTACGCCCAACGCGCCAGTGCCGGCCTGATCATTGCCGAGGCGACGAATATTTCCGCGCAAGGCCGAGGCTATGCGATGACGCCGGGAATCTGGTCGGAAGAGCAGGTCGCCGGCTGGAAAAAAGTCACCGACGCCGTACACGCAGCGGGCGGCAAAATCGTCAGCCAGTTGTGGCACGTGGGGCGTTTTTCCAGCGTCGAGTTACAGCCCGGCGGCGCTGCGCCGGTGGCGCCTTCGGCGATCAAGGCGGAAGGCAGCACGTACACCGAGAAAGGTTTTGTCGAGGTGTCGATGCCGCGCGCACTGGAGACCTGGGAAATTCCAGGGATCATCGAGCAGTACAGGCTGGCCGCCGAAAATGCCAAGCGCGCCGGTTTCGATGGCGTGGAAGTGCACTCCGCCAACAGCTATCTGCTCGACCAGTTCCTGCGCGACTCCACCAACCAGCGCACGGACCGATACGGCGGCTCCATCGAAAACCGCGCTCGACTGACTCTGGAAGTCACCGAAGCCGTGGTCTCGATCTGGGGCAGCGAGCGCGTCGGGATTCGTCTTTCGCCGGTCACGCCGGACGCCGGTAATACGCCGCCCGACAGCAATGTCATGGCGACTTACGGTTACCTGATCCGGCAACTCAATCCCCTCAATCTGGCCTATCTGCATTTCGTCGAAGGCGCCACGGCCACCTCGCGCACCGTGCCTGAAGGTGTGGATCTGGATGCATTGAGTGCGCAGTTCACAGGGGCATTCATCGGCAATAACAACTACGACCTGGGGATGGCACTGGAGCGTCGGGCGCAGGGCCGGATTGATGCGGTGGCGTTTGGTCGTCTGTTCATTTCCAACCCCGACCTCGTGACGCGTCTGCGTCGTGGGCTCGAACTGACCATCGCGCCACGCGAGAGTTACTACGGCGGTGGCGCCAAGGGTTACACCGACTGGCCAACCGCCAACGCCTGAAAAACCACGACCTGCGCCCGGTACGACACAGGGTCGCCAACGCATTATCGCCAAGAGGTGTGAGCATGAATTATCTGCAAAACAAGGTCGCCATCGTCACGGGCGCATCGTCTGGTATCGGCGCGGCAACCACCCGCGCGCTGGCCGCAGAGGGTGTCCGCGTGGTGGCTGTGGCACTGGATACAGAGGGCCTGGAAGCCTTCGTCGGCCAATTGCGCGAAGCCGGCCATGAAGTGCTCGCGTTCACCACTGACGTCACTCAAGCGGAGCAGACCCAGGCACTGGCCAGATTCGCCTGGGAAACTTACGGCACCGTCGACATTCTGGTGAACAACGCCGGGCTGATGCTGTTTTCCAACTGGGTCGACCTGGCCGTGCAGGATTGGGAAAAGATGATCGACGTGAACATCAAAGGCTATCTGAACGCCATCGCGGCGGTGCTGCCTGTGATGCTCGAGCAGAAGTCCGGGCAGATCCTCAACATGGACTCGGTGGCGGGCCATCAGGTCGGCCCGGCCGCAGGCGTTTACAGCGCCACCAAATTCTTTGTCCAGGCCATGACCGAGTCCATGCGCAAGGAACTCGGTGTGCAGCATGGCATTCGCGTCAACACGGTCAGCCCCGGCGTGATCAATACCGGCTGGGCGGACAAGGTCAGTGATCCCGAGGGGCGCAAAGCGGCCCAGGCGCTTAACCGGATCGCCATCGCACCGGACGATATCGCCCGCGCGGTGATCTACGCACTCAACCAGCCGGAAAACGTCACCGTCAACGACTTGATCATCTCGCCGACGCGCCAGGATTGGTGACGTTTATAGCGGCTGTTTTGCCCCATTTGCTTTACCCGAAAGCGACTCTGATCGCTCGTCTACATCAAGAGGAAACAACCATGTCAAAAAACATCAAGGCAGTATCGACCGCTGAATACAACGCTGTCATCGCCACCGCCAATCAGTATGTCGAAGGTTTGCGGGTCGGCAGCGCTGCTGGCGTTGCACAGGCCTTCCATAAAGATGCAGTGATGTACGGTTTCACCAACGGCGAACTGCTGGGTGGCCCGATCAGCAACCTGTTCGATTTTGTCGAGAAGAACGGTGGCGCCCCTGAAATCACCACGCGCCTGGACGTACTGGCAATCACCCCGACCACCGCCGTGGTGCGTGTCGATATGGAGAACGATGCGATTGGCGCCGACTACAACGACTATCTGACGCTGATCAAAATGGACAGCGTCTGGAAGGTGATTGCCAAGGTGTATCACCAGTTCGACGCGTAAGCATCAACCGGTCCCGGCAGGCCTGTTGCCGGGATCGGCGAACTGTCTATTTGAAGGGTTTATACGATGACGATGGTTGATTATTCCGCTGTTCTCGAGCGCAGTGCAGAGCAGGTCTGGGACGTCTTGAAGAAATTTGGCGAGATCCATAAATGGCATCCTTCGATTGTGAACAGCGAGATCGAAGGCGGCGTGCCTGATGGCCTGACAGGTTGCGTTCGCAGACTGGTCCTGGCCGATGGCGCTGTGGTCAGGGAGCGCTTGTTGTCGGTCGATGATCGAGGATTAACGCTGTCCTATCGTTTCGAGGAAGCACCCTTGCCGCTGGATAATTACGTGGCGACGGTACGGTTGGTTGCGTTGACGGAGTACAGCCAGACGCTCGTTACCTGGTCAGCAAGTTTCGACCTGCAACAGCCGAATACGGCCGAGCAGTATCAGGCGTTGATTCGCAGCCTGATTGTCGAGGGACACAAGGGGCTTCAGGCATTGCTGTTTCAGTAATGTACGACGCTGGCCAGTGGCGAGCGGCATTTCATTCGCCACTGGTTTGTCATTACGGCGTTATTTAAAACGCGTCCAATACTTGCGTGTCGACACCCACCACCTCCGGGGGCATTTCGTTGATCAACACAACGGCGTCATCCCCACGGTTCAGATAGACCAAGTAGTCGCCAGTCTCGAACGTGATTTTGAAAGCGACCAGCCGGCTCTGCTGATCCGGCCACTTGTCGAAAACGCCTTGAACCTGTGTGATGAACTTGCCTGCCACCGTAAGGCTGGATAACTCGGCCAGCAAATCCTCTCGCCGCCACGAGCATTCACCATCCTCCTCAATGCGAAAAGATGCTGGTATTTGCAGCTCCGCTTGATCGGCGCCGACACTTTCACCATCGCTGAGCAGGTACATCGCAAGGGTTTGATCTTCGCCAAAACGCCACAGCAGTGAGCCAACATCTTGCGAGTACGGTTCACCGTTAAAATAGTACTGGTCGTGCAGTAGCGCGTGAAGTGTCTGGCCTACCAGTAAGCGTGCCTGGCTTAAATCCACGGCCATCCTTTCGCGAGAGGCGATAAAACGGTTCAACACTTAGCACTACCTCTTGATGCGGGGTCAGCAGGCTGCGGATTTTAGCCGGGCCGGGCGTATTCTGTCGCCGCCAGCACGCTGATAAAGTGCACGCGGCACGGTGTTTCGGCTGGAGTGTTCTTTGGGGACGTCATGAAGTTTTCAGAAATATTGTGGGGCTGGTATGGCCAGGATGAGTACAGCCGGGTTCTTTCCGTTTGCGAAGGGTTGCAGGCGCTTGATTTTTTGGCCATGACGGCGGATTTGCAGCGATGTGGGATTCCGTACTGCCCGGCTTGTGAAACCTGGTCTGAAGTGATGTTGCCACTGGAAAGAACGCTTACCGCTTGCGGCAGCGCGTTACCCGTAGAGATCAGAACGCGCCTGCAACTTCTCTGGGAGCAGTGTAATGCGCTGACTGACGCGGCTTTTCACTGTGACGACTGGTTCATGTTCGATCATGAAGAGTGGCAGCCACTTCGGACCACAGCTGCAGCGTTGATGCAGTTGATGGATTGGGAGGAAATCGAACCCTTCCGCGAACAATTACTGGAAGACTGCCGCAACGCTATCCGTGGCGTAAAACCGCGAGTCTGTGAATAAGCGCCAATCGCTGGTGAGGGGCATTCCTCAGGGGAATGCCAAGCATAAAATTAATGAATTTTGCTTGTCTCCGTTCACGGCGTAAGTTGCTCAAATAACAAGGAGCAACGCCATGCAATCGACCTCCGCAAAAAAATTCGACACCGCCCGCGCCAACGAATACGCCCAGCAAAGTCGTATCGCCCTGGCCGGTTATGACGCCTGTCACGATCTGGCCGCGTGCATGTTGGCCGCCAGTCTCGGCCAGTCTCGATCGGCCAGGGTGCTGGTGGTCGGCGCGGGTGGTACGGCGCAGGAGATCATTGCGATGGGCGCGCTGGAGCCGGGTTGGACGTTCACCGCTGTCGATCCTTCTGAGCCGATGCTGGAGGCCGCGACGCAGCAGTTACAGGCTAACGATCTGTTGCACAGAACGCAGGTGCATCTGGGACAGGTCGAGGATCTGCCGGCGAATGAGAGCTTTGATGCAGCGACCTTGATCGGCGTGCTCCATCACCTGCCGGGCGATGCGGCCAAGCAGCAAATCCTGCGCGCGGTTCAGGCTCGACTCAAGCCAGGCGCGCCATTGATTGTGGCGGGCAATCATTACGCCTACGCCAGCCAACCGTTGTTGCTTCAGGCCTGGGGCCAGCGCTGGCGGCAGCAGGGTGCGAGTGCGCAGGAGGTACAGGCCAGGCTGGGGAAGATTCTGCAGGGCGCTGATCCTCCGCATTCCGAAGTTGCGGTTCAGCAGTTGCTGCATGACGCCGGGTTTGGTGATGCAACGCGATTTTTCAGCAGTCTTTTCTGGGGCGCCTGGCTGGTGTGTAAAACGCTCTGAGCGCGGGTCTTGCAGGGTTCTGCGGCTGATTCAGATCGGTCTCGTGTTGCCGGTTTGGGATGGCAAGATCAGAAGATCGCAGCCTTCGGCAGCTCCTACATTGGAATAGAGTTAACTGTAGGAGCTGCCGAAGGCTGCGATCTTTTGATCTTTAAAAATGCTGCTCGACGACATAACGGCTCGGCACTTCCCCCAGCAATTGCTTGAATACCGTGGCAAACGCGCTTGAACTGCTATACCCCAACGCCATGGCAACCTGAGTGACCGACTGACCTTTGCCCAGCATCACCACCGCTGCGAGCAGACAAGCCTGTTGCCGCCATTCGATAAAACTGATCCCGGTGTGCAGTCGGAAATGCCGGGTAAAGGTGCGCCGGCTCATTCCTGCACGTACGGCCATCTCATCGATACCCACTTCCAGCGAAGGGAGGTTCAGGAACTCGCGACACACCGACGCCAGACGGGGTTCTGCCGGCAGCGGCGCATTCAGCGACAGTACGGGCATCGCGGCAATCTCGTGCAGCAGCAGACTCATCAAATGACCGTCGCGCCCTTGGCTGGAATAGCGCGCCGGCACGTCAATGGCTTTCAACAGCAACTGCCGCAGCAATGACGACACGTCGAGTACCTGGCATTGATCCGACAACCCCAGTCGCTGCGCCGCCTGTTTGCGGATATAGGTGTTGTGCAGGGTCACCGGCCCACGCATTTGCATGGAGTGGGGGAGGTGTGCGGGCACCCAGATGCCGCGCTGGGGTGGAACGACCCAGTTGCCGTCGCCGGTGAACACGGTGATGACGCCGCTGGCGGCGTAGGCGAACTGACCCCGTTGATGATCGTGCAGCGGGAACAACGTACCGTCCGCGTAATCAACGGCGGTCACGACCGCATCGCGTGGTGTGTTCTGGTAGGGATGACCGGTGAATGTGCGCATGGCCCGATTCTAATGAAAGATGGCCTGTGGCTGAAAGCGGGCCAGCTCGATTGCTTGCATATTTCTCCCGGTACGAGCACTTCCGCTCGGCGTGGGGACGATTGAACATGCAAAAGAAACACCTTCTACTGGCGATTCTGGTTACAGCGGTGTGGGGGCTGAATTTCCCCGTGACCAAGCTGGGCCTGGCCAACATCGATCCGTTGTTGCTGACCGCGTTGCGTTTCGCGCTGGCGGCGTTGCCCTGGGTGTTTTTCGTCGAGCGCCCACGGGTAGCGTTTCGATGGCTAGCCGCTTACGGACTGATCTTTGGCGTCGCGATGTGGGCGTTGATCAATCAGGGCATCGCATGGGGCGTGCCGCCGGGCATGGCATCACTGCTGATCCAGTGCAGTGCTTTTTTCACTTTGGGCTGGGGCGTGATTTTTTTTGGCGAGCGTCTCGGGCGCCCGCAATTGCTCGGCGCGCTGTTGGCGGCCGCAGGGTTGCTGGGCATCGTCTTGTGCAGCCCTGGCGCCGCCTCGAGAGCAGGGCTGGCACTGGTGATTGGCAGCGCGATGGCCTGGAGCGTCGGCAACGTCATCATCAAAGTGTCGAAGGTGCGCGAGATCTTCGCGTTCGTGGTGTGGGCCAGCCTGTTTCCGCCGATCCCGCTGATGTTGCTGACGTGGGCTCTGCATGGCTCGGCACCCTTTATCGCACTGCCTGCGCAGCTCAATGCGATGACCGTGTTTTCACTCGCGTTCCAGGTGTATGCAGCGACGCACTTCAGTTATTGGGGCTGGAACCTGCTATTGCGCGAATACCCGATCTCGCGCGTGGCTCCGCTGTCGCTGTTGATCCCGGTGTTTGGCATCTTCAGTTCGATGGCGATTCTCGGCCAACATCCGAGTCCCGCGGAATGGGGATTGATCCTGTTGGTGCTGGTGGCGATCGTATTGGGTTCAGGGTACTTGCAGGGCGTGTGTTCGCGCCGTCGTGCGCGAATGGCCTGAGCATCGCTGACGTGGCGATGTGGCATTTAGGGAAGGACTTGAGTATCCACCTGGCCGCTAGTGGACCGATCAAACGTCGCGCCACCTTGGAATCTGCAAACGCGCCCTCATAGTAATGGCTATACCAATGCCCTCAAGAGGAAGCACAGATCATGACCCGTCAAACCGAAACTGCCATTCTCGCCGGCGGCTGCTTCTGGGGCATGCAGGATTTGTTGCGCCGTTATCCCGGCGTGCTGCAAACCCGCGTCGGCTATACCGGCGGCGATGTGCCGAATGCCACATACCGCAACCATGGCAACCACGCCGAAGCCATCGAGATCGTCTTCGATCCGGCGGTGATCAGCTATCGGCAGATCCTCGAGTTCTTCTTCCAGATCCACGATCCGAGCACGCCCAACCGTCAGGGCAATGACCTGGGGCCAAGCTATCGTTCGGCAATCTATTACCTCAACGAAGCGCAACGCGATATCGCCGAAGACACCGCCGCCGATGTCGACGCGTCGCACCTGTGGCCAGGCCGAGTGGTGACCGAAATCGAACCGGCCGGGCCGTTCTGGGAAGCGGAACCGGAGCATCAGGATTACCTCGAACGTATCCCGAATGGCTACACCTGCCACTTCATCCGGCCGAACTGGAAACTGCCGAAGCGCTGAGAGACTTCAGCAGGGCGCGTTTACTGCGCCGCAAAACAAAAAGCCCCTGAGATCAGGGGCTTTTTCGTTATAGCTCATAGGGTTTTTCTTTTATGTAGTGAATGACAGCCACGTCCATGGCGCAGCCTCCGTTTTGAGTGGCTGACGCTATCGCGCTGTGCCGCTGGTTATCCAATTTCCTGCGTTCTTGTCATAACCCGGCAACTCAATCGCATCAGCCTTCGGCGAAAGAATTTTCCCGAACACCTTCTCCAACCCGGCGCCGTCTAATCGCAAGCTTGCGGCTGATTCAGCGACACAACATAAGCGCTGAACATGTCTGCCAGCGCGTCGGCAAACACGCTGATTTCCTGCTCGCTGCGTGGGCTGGAGGAAAAGTCTTTTCCGGTAGAACTCAGCGTGGTCAGGATCAAATCGCAGGCCGCTGTGCGAATCGCGTCAGTGACTTGCGGCAACAGTTCGAGCATGAAGCTGGCGAAGATCTGCCGTCCTGCCGCGCGCACCTCATGGGCTTCGGGCGCATCGCGATAGAGCGGCGCGGCATCGTTGAGCGCGCCGCGCATCTGCGCTTCCTCGCACTCCGAACGAATGAATACCTGGACCAGCGTGCGCAGGCGATCCAGTGGTGGTTGTTCCGGCTGCTGCAAAATTTGCTGGAGCATTTGCGTGGTGTGCAGCCACTCATCACTCTGCAAGCGGAACAGAATCGCCGCCTTGTTGGGGAAGTACTGGTACAGCGAACCGATGCTCACGCCAGCCTTTTCGGCGACTCGGGCGGTGGTGAAGCGGGTGGCGCCATGCTCGGTCAAAACCTGAATAGCCGCCTGCAAAATCGCTGCGACAAGATCTGTCGAACGCGCTTGCTGTGGCTGTTTGCGCGAGGAAATACGGGCGGTCTGGCGGTCGGTCATGGCGGGCTCGGACGTCCTGGGGAATGCGAATAGCGGATGCGACGAATCACTCGCATCATTTAAACGCGACGAATCACTCGCATTTTAGTCCCCAACTGACGGAAAACAAGCATGACCACCCTGACCTCTGAACCACTGGCGAGCTTGATCGAACGCCTTTACAGTCGAGCCAGCGCCGCCACCAGCACGGCGCTGAACGATGTATCCGGCGAAGAACGCGATCGCCTGATGCACAGCAAAACCGACTACCTGAAACTCTACGGATTGCTCAAAGACCTGTGGCTGCCGGTCTCCCGCGACACCGGCAAACTCCTTTACATGCTGGCGCGCAATACCCAGGCCAAGGCGATTGTCGAGTTCGGCACATCGTTCGGTCTGTCCACCCTGCACTTGGCCGCCGCACTGCGCGACAACGGTGGCGGTGTGCTGATCGGCAGCGAATTCGAGCCGGCGAAAATCCAATTGGCGCGCCAACACTTTGTTGCCGGCGGGGTCAGCGATCTGGTGGAAGTTCGCGAGGGCGATGCGTTGATCACCCTGGCCAGTGACATCCCGGAATCTGTCGATTTGCTGTTGCTCGATGGCGCCAAGGCATTGTATGGCGATGTCTTGAGCCTGCTCGAAAAGCACCTGAAACCGGGTGCAATGGTCGTCGCCGACAACACCGACTATTGCCCGGATTACTTGGCATACGTGCGCGCGCCGGAGAACGGTTACCTGTCCGTACCGTTTGCCGACGACATCGAGCTGTCAATGCGCCTGGGCTAAAACCGACCGCCTCAGGGACCACCGAAAGGTGGTCCCCGAGGGCCGTAATCAAGGCGTGCTTCGGATCGAAGTTAACGCCGGTGACGGTTGTCCGGCCGCTCCAGCCCCAGATGATCGCGCAGGGTGGTGCCGCTGTATTCATGGCGGAACAGCCCGCGCTGTTGCAGCAACGGCACCACGTCATCGACGAATTCATCCAGGCCTTCAGGCAGGAACGACGGCATGATGTTGAAACCGTCGGCGGCCTGTTCGACGAACCATTGTTCGAGGGTGTCGGCGATGGTTTTCGGCGTACCGATCACCGTGTGATGGCCGCGCGCGCCCGCGACTTTCAGGTACAGCTGGCGAATGCTTAGATTTTCGCGCCGCGCCAGATCGATGAACAAGGCCTGACGACTCTGCATCGAATTGCTCGGTGGCAGCTCCGGCAACGGGCCGTCCAGATCATATTCGGAGAGGTCAAAACCGCCGGCCATGCCTGCCAGCATCGCCAGCCCGACACGCGGCTCGACCAGATCCTGCAGTTGTTGGTATTTATCTTCCGCCTCGCTTTGCGTGCGGCCGATGACTGGCGAAATCCCCGGCATGACTTTCAATTGCTCAGGGCGGCGTCCGTAGCCGGCCAGACGACCTTTGACGTCGGCATAAAAGGCCTGGGCGTTGGCCAGCGTCTGCTGTGCGGTGAACACCACTTCCGCGGTGCGTGCGGCGAGCGCCTTGCCCGGCTCCGACGAGCCGGCCTGGATCAGCACCGGATAACCCTGGGGCGTGCGAGGAATGTTCAGGGGGCCGCGCACCCGGTAGTTATCGCCATGGTGATTGAGTACATGCAGTTTGTCCGGCTGAAAAAACACCCCGCTGCTTTTGTCGCGGACGAAGGCGTCGTCTTCAAAGCTGTCCCACAGACCGGTGACGACATCGATGAATTCTTCCGCGCGCTGATAACGGTCACCGTGCTCGAAATGTTTTTCGCGGCCAAAGTTCAGCGCTTCCAGATCGGTCGCTGAGGTCACCAGATTCCAGCCGCTGCGCCCGCCGCTCAAGTGATCGAGGGAAGCGAATTTGCGCGCCAGTAGATAGGGTTCGTTGTAGCTGGTCGACACCGTTGATACGAGGCCAATACGTTCGGTCACTGCGGCTAGCCCGGAAAGCAGCACCAACGGGTCGAAGACGTCGCCGGCCGTGGTGAACTGGCCGAGTTCCGGCGAGCCCATCAGGGCCAGATTGTCGGCGAAGAATATCGCGTCGAACTTGCCGCGCTCGGCGGTGGTGGCGAGTTTCCTGAAATGCTGGAAATCCAGGCCGCCGCCCGACCATGCACGTGGATGGCGCCACGCGGCGAGGTGATGGCCGCTGCTCATGAGAAACGCGCCAAGGCTCATTTGTGCTGTTTTCATAGTGTCCTCAGAAGTCATAACGCAAGGTCACGCCGGCGGTGCGCGGCTGGCCTGGCGAGGCGGTGTAGAGGCCATTGGAACCACTGCCAACAGCCAGGTAATACTCACGATCAAAAGCGTTTTTGACCCACAGCGAGGCGTCGAGCAAACCGTCGCCATAGTCCACCCGTGCGCCGAATGAGAAGTTGGCGAGGCCGTAGCCATCGATCTTCGCCAGGTCGGAATTGTCCAGCGTGCCTTCGCTGTCGGAGCGGTAGGCATAGCTGCCGGTGGCGTAGGGTTCGATACCGTCGATGCGCGGCCATTTGTATTCGCCGTTGACGTTGCCGATCCAGCGCGAGGCGCCGGCTACGCGCTGGCCGCTGAGGTCGCAGTTGGTTTGCCCCGGATTTTCCGAAGGGCAGGGCGCGTCTTTGAATGACAGGTAAGTCACGTCGTTGAACGAGCCGTTGACGTTTAACGTCAGGCCGCGAACCGGAACGGTGGTCGCCTCGAACTCGAAGCCACGCGAGCGCACGGTGCCGGCGTTGGTCAGCAACTGATAACCGGTCAACGAACCGGGCGGCTGGTAATAAGTGGTGGCTTGATAGCCGTTCACCCCGGTCCAGAATACGTTCGCGTTGAGTTGCAAACGGTGATCGAACAATTGGCTTTTAATGCCCAGCTCAGCATCGTTCGCGCGTTCCGGGCCAACCAACAATGACTCGGCGCCAGCGCTGGGCGCCGAACCGACGGCGAGGTTGACGCCCCCGGATTTCTCGCCGTGGGACAGCGAGGTGTAGCCCAGCACGTCATCGCTGAAGTGATAGCTCAAACTGGTCAGGAACGATGGCGCCGCGTTGTGCATGTGCAGGTCGCCAGTGTCATAGGCGCCGACCTGACTTGCGCGCACCGCGTTGCCATTGACGACTCCCGGAATCACCACCGGCGCGCCACCGCCCTCGGGGGCGAGGCGTTTCACGTTGGCGTCTTTTTCTTCATAGGTGCCACGGATGCCGGCGCTGAAATCCAGGCGCTCACTCAAGTGCCAGGTGCCTTGGGCAAACAGGGCGTAGCTCTCGGTGTCGATCTTGCCGTTGACCTTGCTGTTGACGTTGTTCAGCGCATTGAGATTGGTGCCGATCAGGTTGAGATCGGCCAGCGGTCCGAGATTGGTAAAGATCCGATTTCCGAGGTCTTGCTTGAAGGCATAGGCGCCGACGACGTAGTCGAAAAACTCGCCCTTGGGCGAGGCCAGACGCACTTCCTGGGAGAACTGCCGGTCGTGCACTTCGTAGCCGAAGTCGTTGATCACCGGGACGTCCAGTTGGTCGGCGTCGTTGGCCGGGTTGAAATGCCAGCTACGATAGGCGCTGATCGACGTCAGGGTATAGCCGCCGGCGAGGTTCCAATTGGCTTCGACGGAACTGGCGTTCTGGTGGACGCTGACATTCTGCCGGCCGTCGATGTTGCTTTCGCCCACCTGCGGATTAGCCCCGACCAATGCCGCCCGGCGCCAGAACAGTGGGCCGGCGCCATAGATCACGCTGCTGCCGCTGCTGGAGTTTTCCGTGTTGTATTCGTTGATCCAGCGCAGGCTGAAATCATCGTTGGGTTTGAACAGCAACTGCCCGCGCAGGCCTTCGCGTTCACCGCCGAGCAACGTGCGATCGTCATGCCGGTTGTTCAAGTAGCCGTCATCGCGGGTGCGATAGAACGACAGGCGCGCGGCGAGGGTGTCGGTCAACGGTCCGGACACCGTGCCTTTACCCTGAAAATAGCCGTCCTGCCCACCCGACACTTCGAGGCTGCGTTCGGGAGTAAAGGTCGGGCCGCGCGTGGTGATGTTGAGCACACCGGCCGTGGTGTTCTTGCCGAACAACGTGCCTTGCGGCCCGCGTAACAGCTCCAGCTGCTCAACGTCGAGCATGTCGAACGCGGCCATGCCGGGGCGGCCCAGATAGACGTTATCCAGATAAATCCCGGCGCTGCCTTCCAGTCCATCGCTGGCTGGGTTATTGCCGATCCCGCGCACCGCGAAGCTGGAAACCCGTGCGTGAACGTAAGCGACGTTGACGCTGGGCAACGCCTGTTGCAGGTCCTGAATCTTGTAGATGCGCTGGCTTTCCAGATTGGCGCCGCTGAGGGTGGTGATCGGCGTCGGCACGTCCTGCGACTGTTCTTCGCGGCGCCGCGCTGTCACGGTGACCTGTTCAAGCTGTGGGGCGGCGTCGTCGGCGTTGGCCGTTGGATTTTCGCGTTGATCGGCGGCAACGCTGACGGTCGAGCAAAGGACAGCGGGCAGCGCCAGCCATAAGGAAAAACCCAGGGGCTTGAGGCGATGGGCCGTGGTGGCCGGGTAACGTAACAGCATGGACGCAAAGCTCCTTGTTTGGCCGCGCGACGCTATCGGTCGGGCTCGGTAGGAGGGCCATGCTAGAGCGTGTGAAGAGGGGAAAAGGGGCCTGCGCGGACAACCTGTGGTCCGCCGCAGACAATTGATTCAAACGGCTATCGAGATCGCCCGCCCGGAGGCTAAAGCAGGCGGTCGTGGCACATAGCGTTCGGGTAACGACGGCGCATCATCGCGGCGCCATTTGCCGGGGCTTTCGCCGGTCCAGCGACGGAACGCGCGATTGAAACTGCTCGGTTCATTGAAGCCCAGTCGATAGCAGATTTCGTTGATCGAGCAGTCGGTCTGGCGCAGGTAACTGAACGCCAGTTGTCGACGGCAATCGTCGAGCAATGCCTTGAAACTGCTGTCGTGCTTGAGCAAGTGTCGATGCAGGTTGCGCACGCTCATGCCGAGTTCATCGGCGACTCGACTTTGCTGCACTTCGCCCACCGGCAAGTAGCGAATAATCGCACCGCGCACCCGCTCCGGCAGGTTCAGGCGGCGCTGGCGTTCAAGGTAAGCGTTGAGCACGTTGTCCAGTCCCTGGGCCACGGCGTGATTGGCCGTGGTCAGCGGTGCATCCAGCCAGCGATTGCTGTATTCGATGGCGTTTTCGCCGGCATTGAAGCGGATCGGACAACCGAGCAATCGCGTCCAGCGCTGCGGATCCTGTGGCGCCGGGCGAGCCAGGCGCACGCCGTGCACGATGGGCAGATTGACCCAGGTCTGGCGGGTGAAGCGTACCGCGCAGGCAATCGACGCTTCGGTGGCGATCTGCTCCACCTCGGCGCCGACGGCCACCCCGTAAACCATGCGCGTGGTGTGCGGGCCGCGCACCAGACTCATCGCCGCCGACGTGGTGATCACCGGCGCAAAACGCACGCCGCGCTGCAATGCCTCGATCACCGTCGAGCTGCTTTGCGCGGCGAAAAACAGCCCATGGAAGTCGGTCGGATAACTGTACTGCGCCACTTGCAAGCCAAAGCATTCGTCATCACTGACGCGCCGCGCCGCCCGCCAGAATGCACTCATGACGGGGAGGGCGATGCGCTGGTCGGGATCATGCAGATGACAACGACTGATACCGGCCTCGCGCAGCAGCGGGGCAGCGTCGATGCCCTGTGCTTCCAGCGTGCGGGCGATGACTTGGGCCCAGGTGGCAATGGTATCGGTGCTTGGCATGCTGTTTCTCCGGTTGGCTCGGTTATCTGTCCACGGGATGACTCAGGCGAGGCCTTCGGCAGCCAGTGTCCGCACCACCGATTCGCGTGCACGGAAGCGCCCGAGCGCGGCTTGCAACGCAGGGAAGTCGCCTAACACACCGACGCGGGCGCTCCAGCCGAGGAACACGCCGAGGTAGGCGTCCGCCACGGTAAAACGATTGCCGACCAGATACTCCGCCTGCGCCAGATGCGCCTCAATCGGCTTCAGTGCGTTCGCCAGTTGTTGCAACGCGCGCTCGCGGATGCCGGGGAATGCCGCCTCATCGGCGCTGTAACGCTCAGGCCGATTGATCGGCCGAAACGCGGCGACGTGCACCTCGGTCGCCACGTAACCGAGCCAGCCTTGAATCTGTGCACGCTCGACTGAACCTGCCGGCGCAAACAATTCCGTGCCGGGTTTCAAATCGGCGAGGTACGGCAGGATCGCGGTATTTTCAGTCAGCAGGGTTTTGTTATCGAGCAATAGCGCGGGTACGCGGCCGGTCGGGTTGATCTGCCGGTATGGCGAGTCCTGGTCGCCGAACGTCACCCGCTCGACTTCGATCGGCAGTTGCAATTCGTGAATCACGACATGGGCGGCGAACGAGCAGGCACCAGGAAAAATGAACAGGGTGGTCATGGGTAGTCCTTGTTTTTAACGGCTGGCTTGTGGGGTTTGCGAAGCGCTGTCGGTGGCTTGCAGTGCGGCATTGATGAAGCTCGGTTCAGCCCAGTTCTTCACCTCGAAACCTTTGCGGATCAGTTTCGCGTTGAGCGCGAGATCCACACTGCGCTGCAAGTTGTCGAGGAACGGCGCGTCGAGCTGCGGCGCGAAGATTTTCACCAGCGACTGATCTTTGGCATCGGTGGTGAGGATATCTGCGGGGAAACTGGCCAGTTTCGACACCAGATTAATGTAGTCCTGTTTGTGCTCGTCGTTGCGCAACCAGGTGATCGCCGGTTGCTGTGCCTTGATCAATCGCGCGACCAGTTCCGGGTGCGCGTCGACAAACGCGCCGCGCCCCAACAGCACGGCTTGCATGCTGCCGGCGCCATCGAGGTCGACAGTGGTCAGCGGCAGCTCGGCGAGACCGCGTGCCTTGAGCGCAATCACCCCGGCTCCGGACCAGGTCGCGTCGATTTGTTTGGCCGCCAGCGCCGCGTTGGCGGCGTTGTAGTCGAGGTTGACCACCTTGTAGTCGCTCTCTTTCAAACCTTGATGGGCCAGCGCCGAAGCAAACGACAACTGGGTGGCGGTGCCGCGAAAGATCGCCACACGTTTACCCTTCAACGCTTCGAGCGTGGTAATGCCCGAACCCGGCTGCACCGCCAGATAGAGTTTGACGTCACGGGCGGTTGCACTGAGCAAGCGCGTGTCGAGACCACCGGCCTTGCCGATGATTGCCGGCAAATCGCCGAGGTAAGCGAAGTCTTCCTGATTGTTGGCCAACGCTTCATTGATCGCCGGCCCCGCACCTTTGAAGAAGTCCCAGCGAATCTTGATGCCGTCCTTCTCAAACTCTTTCTCCAGCGTTTGCCGGTCGCGCAACACATCGACGATCCCGGCGCCACTAGGCGTGGGGCCGGCACTGATGTCCGGCACGGCGATGCGGATTTCTTTGACCGGTTCGGCCAGTGCCAGGCTGGAAACCAGGAGTGCGGCGAGGGTGAGAGCCGCTCTTGGGAAGGATAACGAAGGGGTTCGAATCACGCGTCTGCTCCTGCAAATGCCGGCGTGGTGCCGGATCGAAGACGCAGGTATAGCGGCGTGTTGATGCGGAAATAAAATACTTAAAAATATGCTGTTTATTCGTTTGTGGCATATGGCCGATGGATCAACGGCTGCGCGGACGATGCCTGGAAGGCATAAAAAATATGCGTCGAAGCGTGCGAGCTGACCTAGTGATCGCGCAGGTCTGAACCAGATTGGCTGGGCCACTGCGTTGGCTTCACCTTCCGCCAAGGACATGCCGACCGCCAACGATGACACCGACTACATGAGTGCGGTGCTGGATCTGACCGAACCCTATGTATTGAGTGTGCCGGATACCCATGACCGCTCATGGGCGCGCCCATTATTATCGGCAACAACTATGACCTTTGAGTCAGCAACAGCATGAAAGATGCTTTTTGCGAGGTACTAACCGCTGTCGCGACCTTGGAAGGTCATAATGTTGAGGCTATTTATGAGGAGGCGCCGGGTGTGGCCGGCACCTAGGGTATTTCAGGCGTGGGTATCGTTCTCGACGAGTTCTATCTCTATCTTGGCGGGTTTTCAGGCGTTCGACGCCACCTCGATGTATGCCGAGTACGGCTAGACGAAGTCAGCGAGTCTTGCGGACTGTCGCCAGTCGCTGCAAAGCGCATGGCACACCTGTTGGCATGCACTGAGAATGGCGTCCTTTATCGGGAACCGGGTCATGTCGAGCTAGACGAACGATTCGATGAATCACGCAATGAAGCCGCGAAACTCGCCGAGTTCAGAATGCGACATACATGATGGGGTGCAGTCATCAAACTACGTTATTCAAAAGGGTCAGGTCTGCCACCGACGCATCTGACATTGATCAGCTGCGCAGACTCCGCTACTGGTAGCCTGGTGTTTGCCTGCACTGAAGTCGGGGAGTGCAGAGTTCAGTACACATCACGTGCCGAATTGTTGTGCATGCTCAATAGTCTTTTGCGTCAGCGCGTGCCCATTGCTGTTGGTGGCATGGTCCCGGGACCTGCCGACGAAGTCGACATGTTAATAGCGAACGCAGTACTTGAAGGCCCCTATATAGCACTGTCGTGGTCCGGTCCGCAGCAATGGACCCTGCGCGAAATCGGCTCCACCGCTGCTGAGTGGCAGCCAGTCCCTGATGCTCAAAGTATGGCAAATGTGTCATTCGACCCGAGGTCCCTGAAACGCTCGGGCTGAATTGGCCAGGAAATCAGTACAAGTTCGGGCGGTTCATTGCTTCTGGCAGTAAATGCATGCGGTCGCAACAAGCAGCGGTTGGCTTCGCTCAGATTGAGATTGATCAAACTGGTCTTTCACCCAGCCGCTCTACCAACCTGACGAGATAACCGTCGGGATCCTGGACGATGAATTCGCGTTGGCCTATTTCTACATCATTGGCCCGATACCAAGTGTCTTTGCATTCTCGATAGAGTGGATGTCTGGCCTGATCAAGCTGTTTGATGAGGGGGGCGACAGCCACAACGTCAATCTGCAGGTTGATGCCTCTTCCAAACGGTGCAGTCAACGGAGCCGTCAGCCATTGCCCCACTTGTGATTCAACCTGCTCAAGCATGACTTGAGCACCATTCAAATCAAGGTAGGCAAACCCATCTTCCCGGCGTCCATAAACTACCTTGAAACCGATGCAGGAAACCCAAAAGGCCAGGCTGCTCTCCAGGTGGGTGACCATTAACTCCGGAACCAGTTTGTTAGGCTCGAACATTAGGTGACTTCCATTTCACAAGGTCGATTTTTTGCAGGCAGGCTGGATCAGCTCTCAGCCGACTCCCCCGAATCCGCAACCACCAGCCCCTCAGCCTCCATCTTCGCCCGCTCAGCCTTACTAATATACTTCGGCTTCTTCGGCGCCAACTTCGCGCTAGCCTTCTTGGCCTTTTCCTTGAACAACTGTTTCAGTTTCTTCTGACGATTCATGTGTGTTACTCAGTAAGCAAAGGTAAAAAACCAACTATCGAAGGGCGTAAACGCAGGCTTCCAGCGCGGTGCCATCAGCCAACGTCACCTGCGTCAAAACACGCTGATACTCAGCCCCTTCAAACTCATCAAGCGCTGCCCAATGAGCGTGAAAATTCCCGGAAGAAAACACGAAGCCCTCAATCACATCTCCATCGTCGGCCAGGACCAACCCCGGAAAGCCCATTTGCGCGCCCCAGCCCGCTTGCGCCAAGCGGCCCTTGAGTGAGGCCGGTTGCCAGGTGCCGCCGATGTTCAACATGACGTGCTCATTCGGTCGCCCCGGGCCAAGGGTTCCATAAACGAATAGATGCTCCACGTGTGTTCCTTGCGATCAAAAGGGGCGAATCCTGACGCATGGATCGGGTTCAGGCAACGTCATTTGCTCACAGGGCGATAAAGTCGCGCACGGCCTTGATGGTTGGCGCTGGCGCTTCCTCCATCAGCCAGTGACCGGCTGCGGGGATCACCACTTCGGTGACGTTGTCGGCGGCGTTGCGCATGACGATGGCTTCGTTGCTGCCGAAGGATTTTTCGCCGCCGACGGCCAGCACCGGCAGGGTCAGTTTCTGTTGCAGAACCGACGCGTTATCGATGGCGTCCTGACGGATGCTGCGGAACTGGGCGAATGCGGCGTGCATGGCGCCGGGGCGGGCGTAGAGTTTGGCGTAATGCTGGCGAGTGCCTTCGTCGACCTTGGCGGGCGTGCCGGCAAACTCGTTCCAGAAGCGGTCGAGGTAGATACGCTCGCGCCCGGCCACCAGACGCTCCATGTCGGCGCCGCCGAAGTCGAAGTGCCAGAGCATCGGCGAACGCACGATGTCGTTCCACGGCGTGATGCCGGGTACGGGGGCATCCATCACCACCAGCCGATCAGTGAGTTGCGGATACCGCGCGGCATAGGCGAACGCGACCATGGTGCCGATGTCATGGCCGATCACCACCGAATGTTCGATTTTCAGCGCGCTCAATACTCCACGAATGTCTGCCGCCTGCGTCTTCTTGTCGTAGCCGCCGTCCGGGATCGACGACAGGCCCATGCCGCGCAAGTCCGGCACCACCACGGTGTGGTCCCGCGCCAGGTCCGCCGCCAGCGGCGCCCACATGTCGCCGGTATCGCCAAAGCCATGCAACAGCACCACGGCCGGGCCTTTGCCGCCAACGCGCACGTGCATTGTTGCGCCTTCGACTTTGATGTCCTGGGTCTTGAAGGCAGCGGGGAACGGCGTGACGTCAGCGTGAGCCGGCAGGCTGAGGGCGAGCAAGGTCAGCGTTGTGAAAAACAGGCGGGTCATGGGACGAATCCAGGCGTGGGGGGATGGAATGAGCGTAGTCGTATCCGCCATTTGCGCCTGTGAAGGCGCTGTGCATGAATCGGCGTGCACGTGGTCGATGCGCTGGCGCCGTACTTTCCCGGCGTCGATGTGCAGCCGCTGTACCCGGGCCGATGGCACTACGCCGAATACCCGGATCAGCCACAGACTGCCGGTAGCTATCTGATCGACCGTCTGGTGAAGGAGCGCGGCCTCGATCCGGCGCGTTACATCCGTGCTGGCAACGCCGCTCCTGCCCCGATCAACTAAACTGTCTCACAGCGACCAAAAGACATCGGTTTACTTAACGCAGAGGGAACGCCGCATGATTGGATCACGGGCATTGATTGCAGCGGTTGCATCGCTTGCGCTGATTGTCAGCGCGGCAACGTCAGCCGATCCCGGTAATGGCAATGGAAATGGCAAAGGCCAGGGCAACGGCAAGGGCAATCCCCAGAACATGCAGGGCCACGGTAACCAGAAAGGCAATTCCAGCAAGGGCAACAACGGCGGTGGCGATTGGAGTCATGGTCCCAGCATTGATCGCGGCAATGTGCTCGGGATTGTCGGCGGCTACCGCGACTACTGGAGCCCCGGGCCTGCGCTGCCTCCCGGTATTCAAAAGAACCTCGCCCGGGGCAAACCGCTGCCGCCGGGGATCGCGAAAAAACTGGATGGACGTCTGACTGGGCAACTGCCGCATTACGATGGCTACGAATGGCAACAGGCGGGCACGGATCTGATCCTGGTCGCGCTGGCCACCGGGCTGATTTATGAAGTGCTCAATGGCGCGTTTGATTAAGTTGCCGCTTGGCTGAACGGGCGGTGCATCCTTGCACCACCCACCCCGATCAAACGATTTTCAAAGCGCTCAGCACGATCAGCGATTGCTCGGCAAAGGCCTGGGCCTGTTCGGTCAGCGCGGCGATATTGGCTTCGGCGGTGGTCAGCGTTTTGCCGTCCTTGAGCAGCACTTCGTTTTGCTGGGAGATGACGCTCCACACCAGTTGCGCCCATTCCGCCGGGTGCTGTTTGCCTTGGCGGATCGCTATCAGGAACAGTTGCTGGAAGCGGCTGACCGCGACGCCACCGCCGGTGACCGGGCTGCTCAGCACCTGAATGTCGGCGTTGAACAGGGCGCGTTTACACAGTTGCAGGTTGAACGCGGCGCAGCGTTCGTACACCAGCGCTTCGGTGGCTTCGCTCTGGCACGGGGCTACGGCGCCCATGCCGACCAGGATGGCGAGGGCTTGCTCGAGATCGTCATAGGCCATCGGCGCCACGTCGGCGAGCAACTGCTGCATGGTTTTGGCTTCATACGTCTGGCCCGCCAGCGCATCGAGGACCGGGCGGTAAATCTCCGGTTGCAACGAGGCTTCGCCAGCAGGGCCAGTGACGCTGGACGCCACGTTTTCTGCCGGCTGCATCAGGATAAATCGGGTCTTGAGCATGCGCGACCGACGCTCGGCAGCGCTAAGTCGGTTGGCACCGCGCACGTACAGATCGCGACGGAAAGCCTGATTGACGAAGTAGTCACGCGCCTGTTCACGCATGATCGGATGCTCGATACCGTCGAGAAAGGCCAGCCCCTCGGCGCTCAGATTGAGCGCATCGACCGAGTCCATCGGCACCGCCGTCGTGACGTAGTCGAGCTTGGCCGGGGCCAACGCATCGGCCATGTCGGCGAAAAACATGCAGTTCCAGTCGCGATTGAAGTATTCGTGGGCGACGTATTGGCGATCCTGACCTTTGATGGTCTGCAGCCTGGCGCCCAGGTGCGGCGCGGCAATCGCGTACTTGGGATTGGCCGCCAGCAGCGCCTCGGAAAACTGCAACGCGGCATCGATGCGCTGATCCGGGCGGGCCGAGTGGCTGGCAAAGCGGTCATGCAGGCTGAACAATTGGCGCAACGGCGCTGAAGGCGACCAGCCCGGCAAAGCGTTGTAGCTGACGTACAGATGACCACCCGGTTTGAGGTGGCGGCGGGCGAACTCGACGATCAGTTTGTGGTTGTCACGGCTGACCCAGCTCCAGATGCCATGCAGGCTGATGCTGTCGAACTGCGGCAAGTCCTGGCGCGCCAGCAGTTGCTCGAAACTGTCGTCATACAGCTTTGCGCCATTGTTGCTGAGTTCCGCCAGTTCAATGGCATGGGCCGCCTGACCCGGATGGAAGTCCGTACCGACGAAACCGGCAGGATTGGCTGTGGCGTGGATGTTGATCGACACGCCCTGACCGAAGCCGAGTTCGCAGTGGTAGCCGTCGGGATTGTCCAGACTGGCAAAGCCGCGCAACAACAGGCAGTAACGCTGGAAAACCGGATTGATTTCCCGGCTATAGCTGTAGGTGTAGCCTTCGTCGGTGAAATAACCTTCGTTCCAGGCGTTGCTCATAGGTGCAGCCTCTTGCATCAAAAATGAGGGATGGGACTTGCGTCGTTCAATCTGGCGCTGTCCATCAGGGGGTTGTCGGCAGGATCGAACCATTCGATAGGGGCCATGCGGATATTTCGCAGGCTCACGATTGTTCATTGTCGCAGCTGTCCGCCGCTCACAAGCGCATGCCCATTTCCAGCGCACGCGTCTCGAACCCGAATTCCGCATACATACGCACCGCGCGTTCGTTGAACGGCCAGACCGTCAGGCGCAAGTCCTGGGCATCCTGCTCGATGGCCCAGTGTTTGACCCGGTGCATCAACGCGCGGCCAATGCCTTTACCCCAGAACGGCTCGGCCACGCACACCGAGCCAATGCGCACGACATTTTGCGGTTGCACCAATGGCCCGGTACTGGCCGACACGCTGGCCGTAATAAACGCAACGACATGATTGCCCACGCTCGCGAGGAATACCACCTGGCCCGGTTTTTCGAAAACGCTGGACCAGTGCGGCAAGTCGCGTGCGAAATCCCCAGTCGCGGCGGCGTAGATATCGGGCCGGGCTGCATGGTGTACCGAATTGAGCAATTGGCCCAGCTCGCACATCGCCAGTGCATCTTCGACGGTGGCAGTTCGATAGGTTATGTCTTTATCCATGACGGGTGACGCTCCTTGGTCATGTTGGGGGCTGGTCTGCGCGGGTGTGCGGCTTGGGCCGTGTCCAGCGGCAATCCTGCATGGCTTGGCAGGCAACACTTTACCAAGGTTGCAAGTCAGCAGGTGCAGACACGCTGCCGGACCTGAACCTGGGTCGCTTTTTCAGGCAAATCTGTACATTGAATCCTTCGGCGATAAACCAATAATCAAGCGCTCGAATTCTTGGATATTGGGCACTGTATGGAAACGCTACGCATTGATCACGCTTTACCGGCAATCGACTCCTGGGGGTGCGCATGAGCCTTCATCTTCGCAACAGACGCCTGACTGTGCCGCAACTGGTGGCCATGAAAGGCCAGGAGAAAATCGTTTCCCTCACGGCGTATTCCAGCCCCATCGCCAAGTTGATCGACCCGATCGTCGACTTTATTCTGGTCGGTGATTCCACGGCCATGGTCGGTTACGGCCGAGCCTCGACACTGAGCATGCAGCTTGAGGAAATCATCGGCCACACCCGCGCGGTGGTCGACAGCACGCGCCTGGCCTGCGTGATTGCCGACATGCCGTTTGGCAGTTATCAGGAATCCCATGAGCAGGCATTTCGCAATTGCGCGCAGGTGCTGGCGCGCACCGGTTGCGATGCGGTCAAGCTGGAAGCCAACAAGGCTTTGGCGTCGACGGTCGAGTTTCTGGTGGCGCGCGGTATTCCGGTCATGGCGCATGTCGGGCTGATGCCGCAGTTCGTCAACGTCATGGGCGGCTTCAAGGCACAGGGCCTGACTGCTGAAACGGGTGCGTTGATTGCCGAAGACGCGCGGGCCAATCTCGACGCCGGCGCCTTCAGCCTGGTGCTGGAGGGCGTCGCTGAAGGCGTGGCCCGGCAGATTACCCTGGACTCGAAAATGCCCACCATCGGTATTGGCGCTTCGCCTGCCTGCGACGGGCAGGTGCTGGTCACCGAAGATGTGCTGGGCCTTGGCGGTGAGCATTTGCCGCGCTTCGTCAAACGCTACGCCGACGTCGGCGCGGTGATTCGTGATGCGTGTGCGCGTTTTGCCGACGATGTGCGCGATGGCCGCTTCCCGGAGGCGCGCCATTGTTATGGGCTTTGAGCGCGGCTAGGGTTCGGCGTCGATAGCCTGCGCCAGTGTCTTCAGCGCCTGAGCAATGTCCTTGTCCCAGTCGACGGTGTAGCTCAGGCGCAGATGCTGTTGCCATGCCCCTTGCTGGCTGAAGATTTCCCCGGGGGCGATGACGATGCGCTCAGCCAGCAAACGCTCGAACACCCGTTGCATGTCTACCGGATGCAGCGCTTTGAGCCAGAAGCTGGCACCGCCGTACGGGGCGATCGCTTGCCAGCGGCCATTGGCGTGTTGCTCCAGCAACGTCTGCATCTGGTGCATGCGCTGGAGCAATATCGTTCGCAGCGTTTTCAGGTGCGGGTCAATGCGCTTGGACAGGTAGAGCCTGGCGATGGCTTTCTGTCGAATCGTCGAGAGACGAAAGCCGCGCCCGAGAAATGATCGTTGCAATTGCGGCCCTTGCTGGCGGCACAGGACATAGCCGTAAGGGGCTTCGGCACCGATGATCTTATCGAAGGTCGAGAACACCAACAGCCTGTCCGGATCGGCAAAGTCGCGATAGCGCGCGGCTGTGGGAGAGAAACAGAACTCGCCCCAAGTGTCATTTTCGAACAGCCAGATATCGCGCTCGGCCAGCCAGCGACAGATCTGCTGTTTATCCTGCGCCGGCATCAGCCCGCCCTGGGGGATATTCACCGTTGAGGAAAGCACGGCCAGGCGCACCGGTTCGCGCGTGAGCACTTCGTTGAGCGCGGGCAAGTCGAAGCGCCCGTCGTCGCCGAGCGGGATTTCGATCACACGAATCCTCGCTGCCTGCAACTGACGCAAAATCGCCCACGAGCAGGGCGATTCCACCAGTGCGACGCTGCCATTGAGGTCCAATGCAGTCAGCGACAATTCGAACACGCTGCGCAAGTCCGCGCCGATATACACCTGCTCGGCCTGCCAATGATTTTCAGCGGAACGGGTGTAGCGTTCGGCCACGGCAGCGCGTAATTCGGCCTCGCCAAATGGCTGATAAAGCGGCGCGCGAGACTGCGGGTATTGGCGAGTCAGTTCGCGCTCGATCATCAACAACGGCTGCTGCAGAGACAGCAGCATCGCCGGGGCATCGCTGCTCAGCGCAAGCATGCCCGGCTGACGGGCGCTGGCGAAGACGTTATCCAGCAAATTGCCTGAGCGGGGCGTCACAGGCATCGCCGACACTGCTCGGGTGAAATAACCGAATCTGGCTTTGGCGTGGATTCGGCCCTCGTCTTCGAGCAGCGCATAGGCGTATTTGGTTGTCGACACTGAAACGCCGAGACGCTCGGCCAGTTGCCGCAGGGACGGGAGTTTCTGCTCGTTCGCGCCAGTGGCTGTCTCGATCAGGCCGACGAGATAGTGATAGACCGCCTGATAGGCGAAAGAAGCGTCCTTGCGTGTCGTCACGCGGTGATCCTTAAGGGGCGAGTCGGTCAGAATTCTACTGGCATTGGGCAAATACCAGAAACGTCACTTCCGGCAACGATCTTCGAAGTCGGCTATACCCTAACCGGGTATGGCGCAGTGCCATATCCGTGCAAGTTACAAGCATGGAGCGTGAATATGCGAAATCAACTGCTGGTAGCCGTTTCGTTGCTGGCGTTAGGGGGGTGTCAGTCAATAAAGATTCTGATGACCGATACCGTGGAGCCTGCCAGTGGCGAAGGCGAGAAAACCCGGGTTATTCCGATTGTAGTAGAAACGTTCAAAGGAAACGGTTCGCAGTGGGAACAGCTATTCGGAACCGCTGATCAATACGCATGGGCAAATAAGTGCCATGTCTCATTGCCTGATCGCAACTTAGAGACGGCGCCGGTTCCTGCAGCAGTGTTAACAGCGGTGGGTGGTGTCGTGTGGGGGCTGGCCGTTGATGCGGTCAACTCCAAAATAGATGAAATACAAGAGCGATCCGTCAAGTCCTGGGCAGCGACATGGACGGGAACCAGAGGTGGCTTGAAAGTCCCGCAATGCTTTGCGGTGGTGCGCGTCAGTGCCGAAAAGGTGCCGAAAGCGCAGATGGCGATCCTGTTCGAAATCAAGGGCGTCAATACCGGTAACGCAAATGCGCCAGCGGTTCAGTGGGCGCCGTTATTGGTTGCGTCGCGAACGAGTCTGGCGCTGACCAAGCGCGAAGGAGAGGCCGGCACCATCGGACTGTCGCTGTCAGTAGCGGCGAAATCTTTCAAGGAGGGTGAGTTCACGGTCAAGGCGAGTGACCCGATCAGTGTCAGCGGCATTGTTGTGTCTACGCCAGGAGAGAATGCGCCGCTTCACGTCAAGTCAGTGACGGATGACCAGTATTCGGACCCTTTGCAGTTTTACGCGAAAGACGATGCGGCGAGTGTCTATCTGAAGTTTGCCATTGTCGAAAGCGGTTCGATGGCCGGCTTGAACACCAAAGCCAAGGCCGAGTTCAAGGCGTGGACCGACGCACTGGGACCGGTTGCAGCGGATGCCTGGAAGAAAAAACTGACTAAAGCGGATGATGAATGATTTTCAGGTTGTAGCGATGTTTTTCAAGAGGCTGGCGGTCACCGAGCAGGGGATCGTCAGTTATTTTTTGGCGGGTGCGATTTCATTGTGCTATTACCATAGGACCTCATCCGCAGTGCCCTTTGGTAAAGACGCCTACGCAAGTATCAGCGCCGCAGTAGGGAAGGATCCGAGAAACACTGGACCAGGGCCTCGCCGTAGTCTTGCGTCTCCCTCTGTCTTGATTGCTTTCCTGTGCGCTGGAGGCTAGACGTGAGATGCCTGTCCCGGATGATGTTGCAGATCAGCTGAATTTTGAGGCTGAAGATCTTGAGCGAATCTTCAATGACCCTGTCGCTTATGCCCAGGCTGTCGAGGTGTTGGCGCAGATGCGGCTGGGGCGAGACGATACCCCAAGCGCTGACGGTCTGAATGCCGGTGCCGATGGCGTCGATGTAGATCGGGCCAGCAACTGGATCGAAGTGCTCAAGCTCAAGGATTGTCTTTCCTCGTTCCTGTTGGGGCTACGCGGGCGAGGTGTCTGGCCTGCACCAGCCGTTGATCCTCCCGTAGACCCCGACGATTCTGCAACGTCATTCGATACTAAAAAGTTAGGTGATTTTCTAGTCCGGCTGGAATCCTTTCGATGCACGATCCGCGTTCAAGGGAATGTGAAAGGCTCCGGCATTCTGGTCGGACCAAGTTCGGTTCTGACCGCTTGGCATGTCATTGCCAAGGCGGGGCAAAAGCCCGAGCAGGAGTTGTTATCGAAAATCGATGTGGTGCTTGCAGACGGGCGCAAGATCGACGTTGCATTGTTGTCGGCCTCATCGCCTTGTGGTGAGGTGGAGTGGCCTCCAGTGGGTGGCCGCGCACCCAAAAATGACAGCGAAGTCGAACATGCGCACGATATTGCGCTGTTGCGTCTGAAAAAGCCGGCCGGCATTCATCTGACTTACGCGAACCTTGCCGCACCGCCCTATGCGTTCAAGGGGACTCCCGATGTAATGTTGGTTTCCTACCCAGAAGGCCAGTGGGATGGTATTGAGTTCGCCAGACTGCAACGGCTGCGTAATTTGACGGCGCGCTGGGGCTATAGCACGCGCACAAACAAGACAGGCTCTTCGGGCGGCGGTTGCTTCGACAACCAATTCGCTTTGACAGGTATACATCAAGGACGAGCGCAAGGCCTTGGCCGGCTGATCCCATTGATTCGTTTCCATGAGCACGTCAAAGAGGCCATCGCCAACGACGAACTGCCCCCAATGCTCTGGTCGCTTGACGGCACCCCGCAGAGCAATTTGATTGTCGGGCGCGACGACTTTTTCATTGGCTACCAGACCGCCATGCGCGGGTCGCCACGCGCCAGAGGGTTATGGATTCGCCGGGTCGATCTAGTCAATGATCTGTCCGGTTTGCCTTTCACCTTCCTGATGCTCGAAAGCCTCGTGGCACGCAGCCCGAGCACTCGTCTGATCCGCATCAGTTTCGATGCGATTGTCCATGACCTGCCGAATGAAATCGCCCGCCGCGCAACCGACGCCGGGCTGAGCGTCCAGCCGCCGACGCCCCAGGCTGGCGCAGGCATCGACCAGACCGAGCCTGAGGCGATGATCGCTGATCGTGCCCGGCGCGTGGCGCAATCACTCAATGAACGTGCGCATGAGCAGGGCATTCGCCTTTGGGTCTTCTTCGATCACCCGGCGGTCATGTTCGGCGATGAGCCCCGGTGGGCGTTGACCGCCTTCGTCGATCAGGCTATGCGCCTGGAAAACCTGAGGATTGCCCTCGCAGGTTTTGAAGCCGTGCAGATGCCCGGTGCGCAGTTCGAGTTTCCCGGCGACGCCCTCGGTGAGGGGCCGCCCGGGCTGATGACCGAGTATCTGTCACACGTTAATGCCAAAGATCTCTTGAGCCTTATCGATACCGCAACTCGCGACTTGAGACGCCCCATCAGCAGGGAGTTCGCCGAGGAATGGGTGGAGGAGGCACTGGAAGGGCTTGTCCCTGTCAACGGACAGTACGGCAGCACTTTGCGCACCACGATTGCCGAACGGTTGCAGAAACGCCTGCAAAAACTTTGCAAAAAAGGACCTCGGCCATGAATTCCACCAAGGAGAAGGATGCCTTACTGTTTGCTGCGCTGTCCGGGCCTTTCAAGCCAGGCCAGGCACTGACGACGCTAAAAGCTGCGAGCGGGCCTGGGGAGTTCGCGATGGCGGCGACCCGTTTGGCTGACTTTTGCGATACCCGACCCGCCGATGCAGAAGGCTTCTGGCTCATTCGCACACCAGCTCGCCACGCACTTCTCGAAGCCTTGAGCGAGCCGGCATTGGTCGCAGGCGTGGCGAAACGGCGTCGTATCGAGACTGATCAACAAACCCGGGACCTTCTCGCCGTACTGCTGGACGAGCCGCCGCTGTCACGCGCACAGATTGAGGAAACTCTGCAAACGGCGCGTGAACGGGAGGCATTCGAGCGCATCATTCTTGCGCTTGATCGAGCAGGGGCACGTGCGCCGAGCCACGATCTGCTGGCACAGGCACGCGCGGCGCTGGTCAGGTTGGACCGGGAAAAGAAAATGGCGCAGGTTGCCGAGCGCGGATTTTTCGGCCGAGAAATGGAGTATGCGCGAGTCGCCGCATGGCTGGACTTTCCTGCGTTGGCGCCGCCTGCGAGTTGTCTGTTTCTGAGTGGGGCACCGGGTATTGGCAAGTCGACGCTGTTGGCGGAGTCGGTTCGGCGCACTTACGCGCAGCAGCGGCCGTTGATCTTGCGGCTTGATTTTGACCGCGCCGGGCTCGATGTCCAGGATTTACTGGGCCTGACCATGGAGGCCACGCGACAGCTCGCAGACCAGATGGATAGCGGCATCAAGGAGTTGCAAGACGCTCGACTCAAGGCCGGCGAAGTGTTCGACAAGGAAAAGGCCAGCCATTCGACCCAACGTCATGCGCTGCCAACCACCCTTGTCCGCCGGTTGGGCGCGGCGGTCGCCTCATCACGGCGCCCGGTGCTGGTGGTTCTCGATACGCTGGAGGTGCTGCGCAGTCGCGGCGAAACCCATCCGGTCAGACTGTTCGATTGGCTCGACAGTCTGCTGGAGCACGGCGTGAAGCCAATGCACGTACTGGCGGCGGGGCGCGGTGACGCGCTCGACAGTGTGCAGCGCATAGCCGACAAACTGTCGAATAGCCGTCCCCGACACCTTGAGCATTTCGAACTGATGGGGCTGGATCACCCTGCGGCCAGTGAGTTTCTGTTCAAGCTCGGTGCACCGCAGCGCTACTGGCGTGAATTACTTGAACTGGCCCAAGGCAATCCGCTCAAGCTGCGCTTGGGGGCTGAAATCGCCAAGCGTACCGGCGACAAACGCTTGCCAAGGCGTAAACGCGGCGAAGAGATCAGCTCGGCGTTCCTCTACAGATTGCTCCTGTCGCGTATCGACGACCCGCTGCTCAAACGGCTGGCCCACCCGGGCCTGATCGTCAGGCGTATCAATGCCCAAGTGATTCGCGAAGTTCTGGCACCGGCATTGGGCCTTGGCAAGCTGACCATTGAGCACGCGGAAAAGCTCTGGGAACAATTGGCGACGCAGCACTGGCTGGTCGAGCCCGATCCCGGCGCACCGGGGTTTCTCAAACATCGCAGCGATATGCGCGCATTGTTGCTGCCTCTGCTTTACAGCTCCAGCGCGGTCAAATCGGCACGAGTGGATGCGGCGGCGCTGCGCTGGTTTGCCAAGCTCGATCAGCCTTGGGCTCAGGTTGAAACGGTGTATCACCAACTGCAACTGACTCGCGTGGGAAATACGCTGCCGAGCGTGCCCAGTCAAATTGCCGCGCAGTTTGATGAACAGACGCTGGAAGAGTTGCCCCGCCCGGTGGCTGACGGCTTGCGCGTCATTCGCGGCGAGCGCACCAGCGAGTTGCGTGGAGACTGGTCGACCGGTTCACCGGGTCGCGAGGCGGTGATCGTGCGTGAAAGCCTGACGATACTCAAACGTCAGGACTGGGTGGAGGGCGCATATCTGGCGCGCAGCATTGTCAGTGAGGGCGACCTGGATGTTCGCTCACCGGCGGCAGACGCGGTGCGCATGCTGCTTTGGCGATCGGGGCAGTGGGCTGAGGCGAAGCGCTGGCTGGCGGAGCGCGATCGCTTCACCGACTCAGACGCTGACGTTTATGAGTTGCCAGAAGAGCTGGCATTGGTTCGGCTGGAAATGCGTGCCGAATTCAGCCCGGATCGGCTGCGTCAGCGCTGGCGGGAATGGCAGCCTGGCATAGAACGCCTCGCCCAGGCGGCGGATTCGGCGAGTGACGACTGTGCTCATCTTGGGGCGCTGGCGTTGTTGATGGACAATCTGTCCACGCCTTGCGAGTTCACTTATCGGCAAAAACGCAATGGTAATTTCGCCGCAGCAGCTCGCAATGTCTGGCTTGACGGTTCGGGCGACAGAGCAGCCGGGGCGGTCGATTTCGGTTATCAGCGCATGGCTCGCTTCATCCCGCAGAACGCTACACAGAATGCATTCGAGACCGGCCGGGTACTCGCCACACTGACGCCGTATGCGTCTTTCGCCAAAAACCTGATGGTAATACCGCAGAATCGCGAGTTACTCGGTGCCGCCGAGCGTTTTGCCGATATGGTCGGCCGGGCTGGCGGGCTGATTGAACAGTGGCCACCAGAACCTGTACGGATGAACTCCAACGACCCTTTGGGTACGTTGACCGACATAGGTCTTTTTGCCGACTGGGCACAGGCCAGTGCATTTGTCGGCCGCGACGAAAACCTCTTGCTGATTGGCCGCGCCGCCGAGCGCTGGCGACGAACCATGGCCGGTAATTGGTCGATCGGGCGGCGGTTTGGCCGTTGGAAGCAGCGCCCGTTGCTGGATAACACCGTCGAGGCGCGCTTGCGTTTCCTGCTCGGTTCGAAAAATCCTTTGCAACAGGCCCAGGAGCAGCTGCGGGTGTGGGATGAAAGCATGCCCTCTGCTGCGCTGTGGTCGTTGTTACGCAAACGGATCAATGCACCATTGGTTGTGCAAAAAGGCCAGTCTGCGGATCCGGAATTACCTCGCGTTATTACCCGTCAACTGCTGTCGCGCGCAATCCCCGCACTATTCGCGCCTGCACTGACAGTTTTGATCCTGCACGGTGAACTGTGAAACAGGGGAGGTTGGCATGACGAACGAAGAGCGGATAAACAACTTGAAAGCGAAGCTGACGCCAGAGATGGAAGCGGCGGTTCAAGAAGCTTTCAATAGCGGCCGGCTACCGGAATCGCTATGGGGCGGATTCTCCGACGCGAGTCTTGAGTCCATAAAAGCCGGTGGTGGCCTTGAGCCGATACTGGGGCAGGGTACCCCGGGTAATTTCGAGGCGATAATCAAACTGGTCGGGCGCCCATCAATGTTGGTCAGTAATGACCGCGTGGAGCTGCAACCTTTGCCGAAATTGCCGCCGCAAACCTCCACCTTGATCCGTGGTGTCGAGCAGTGGATTCCCTCGGTGGGTCGCATCGAGTTTCGCAATCATCATATGGCTTGGGGCGGTACAGGCTGGGTGGTAGAGCATTCCGGGGCGGGCACGCTGGTCGTGACTAATCGTCATGTTGCCAAACTGGTCGCCCTCCGTAACGCGGATGGCACCGGGGTGTTCCTGCGCAACACATCCGGCATACGCATGGGCGCCGCCATCGATTTTCGCGAAGAAGTCCACAGCCAGGTCGGCGACAACAGCCGTACTGTAGCGCTGACCAAGGTTCAGTATCTGGCCGACGATGCCTCCGCCGACGTCGCCTTGCTGTTGATCGAGGCGGCAGACTTTGCCTTGCCTACCCCCATGCAACTGATTGAAGACACTGAGTCTGTTCAAATAAACGATCTGGTCGCATTGATCGGCTATCCCGCCTACGACTCACGCAATAACGCCGATGCACAAGCGAACTACTTCGGCCAACTCTATGAGGTCAAGCGCTTCGCTCCGGGTTTGATCATGCAGCCGCCAGGCGCCAATCAGGTACTGTCCTATGACTGCACAAGCCTGGGCGGCAACTCCGGTTCGCCGGTGATCCGCCTGAGCGACGGCAAGGTTGTCGGCTTGCATTTCAGCGGGGCTTACCTGCAGGAGAACAGTGCGGTTCCAGCGGCGCGGATACGGGAACTGGTACGGGGTCTGCGTCCGGTTTCCGTGCAGTTGCAGGCGCAGGCGCACACGACTGCACTGGTTGAAGCCGCCGATGGCAGCCACAACGCCGCCTGGTTCAGTCAACGAAAAGGCTTCGATACGGCCTTTCTGAAAACTGCTGAGACAACGCAGACGGTCAAAACCCCTTGGCCCGTATTGAGCGCAGATCTGGAGCTTTCTCTTGCCGTGCCAAGTGACACCCCCGAGCAACCCAATGAGCTGCGCTACACCCATTTCGGCGTCAAGTATTCAGCCACCCACAAACTGCCATTGATCACTGCCGTGAACATCGATGGCGCGGCAGCCGTGCGGATCAAGCGGGGTACCGACAAGTGGTTTGCCGACGAGCGAATTCCCCGGGACATTCAACTCGGGGCGCAAAACTTCCAGGACGAAGAGATCGACCGCGGCCACATGGTTCGACGTGAAGACCCGAACTGGGGCAGCCAGCAGGAAGCCGAACAGGCCAACTTCGACACCTTTCACTACGTCAATGCCGCCGCGCAACACTCGCGGTTGAACCAGGGCAAGGCACTCTGGCAGGGTCTGGAAAACTACATTCTTGACAGCGCACGCACCCATGGTTTCAAGGCCTGCGTGTTTACCGGTCCGATCCTGCGCAAGCAAGGCTCAGAAGAGATTGAAGTATGTATTGACGGCGCCATTGCGCCGCTGGAGTTCTGGAAACTGGTCGCGACCCTCGATGCTGAGGGCAAAGCGTTGCACACCACGGCCTACGTTCTGAGTCAGGGCCAGTTGTTACGCGATCTTCTGGAGAAACGCTCCCGGCACGAGGCGGTGGAAGGAATCGAACTGGGTCCTTACCGCACATTCCAGGTGGCGATTGTCGATTTGGCAGAGGCGACGGGTTATGACTTCAGTGCCTATGTCGCCAGTGACCCGTTGACCGGCATTCAGGCCGGACAGGAAGCCGTTGCCCACGGCGAGCCAGTGTTCATGCAACTCGCCGAGCTGAGCGAAATCATTCTTTGAAGGGTAAGGGAGCGAGATGCCTGAGTTAAATCAAGCTGTCGACAGCGAAGCCATTGACCCGCAAAGTCAGCCGCCGCAGCCATTTGCAACCGAGTGCGATCTGGTGATGAAAGGAGGCATCACCAGCGGCATCGTCTACCCATTGGCGATCAAGGAACTGTCCAGCGCGTTCCGGCTGCGCTCCATTGGCGGTACCAGCGCAGGCGCCATTGCTGCCGCTGCTGCGGCGGCGGCAGAACTGGGGCGACAGCGCTTCGATGCCGGGCTGGTAGCCGCCGACCCCGAGGGTTTCGTCAAACTGGCCAAACTGCCTGGGTACCTGGGTTCGCCGTCTGCGGACGGGCGGGGCACAAAACTCTCAGCGCTGTTCAAACCGTTGCCGGCGCTGCGATCAATCTTCGATGTATTGATGGCCTGTGTGTCTGATCAGCAGCCCGGCGCACGTATCCTGGCGGTGCTGGCGACTTTGCTGCGTCGTCATTGGTTGGCCGCAGGACTGGCGCTGATCGTGGGAACGCTGCCCCTGTGGTTCAGCGCATCGAGTTGGGCTGTGGCGCTCTGGCTTTTGGGCTTCAGCGCTTTGCTGGTGGCGGGCACCCTGATCTGGCGATCCGCCCGACTGCTTTTTCAGGAACTGCCGGACAATGGCTTCGGCCTCTGCTCGGGCATGCCCGAAAACGACGATCCGCAGCAAGATGAAGCGCTGACCCAGTGGCTGAGCGGCTACATCGATGATCTGGCCGGGCAGGCACAGGCGTTTCCCGGGCAACAGAAACCACTGACCTTCTCTGATCTCCAGGCACATGGCATCGACCTGCAGATGATGACCACTTGTCTGACGTTGGGCAGGCCTTTTCGACTGCCATTCGATGATGACGAGAACGTGCGCGAGAACAAACAGTTCATGTTCAGGCGCTCCGAGTTCGCCAAGTTATTCCCGGCACACGTCGTCACCTGGATGGTCGCCAACGCTCGGCCGCCAGCCGAAGATCAACGGCGCACGGACGCTGCCCCGGCAGATGTCGACGATCTGTTCAATTTGCCAGAGCCGGGTGATCTCCCAGTCATTCTGGCCGCGCGCATGAGCCTCAGTTTTCCGTTGTTGCTCAGCGCGGTTCCGTTGTACTGCATCGATTACCGCAAGAAGCTTCAGACGCAGCAGTACGTTGCCCCTGAGCGTTGCTGGTTTACTGACGGTGGGGTGGGCTCGAATTTCCCCATCCATTTTTTCGATATGCCACTGCCGACTCGACCGACCTTCGGTCTTGACCTCGGCGTGGCCGACTCGGCAAGCGATCAGCGGGTCGTGTTCGCGCAGAATAACGGCGATGCACGGCTGACCTACTGGCGCCGTTTTACCGAAGGAGGCGGGGCGGGATCGATCATCGGATTTTTGTCCGCTGCGCTCAGTGTGGCCAAGGACTGGAATCATGAAACCCTTTCACACCTGCCGGGTTTTCGTGACCGTATCGGCCTTGTTCGGCTGACCGCCGACGAAGGCGGGCTGAACCTCGCCATGCCGCAGAGCCGCATCTTGCAACTGAGTGAATATGGCGCGACCGCCGGGCGCGAGTTTGTGGCCCGCTTCGGCGCGCCTGGTAAAACCCTTGAAATGAACTGGGAAAACCATCAACTGATCCGTTTGCGGCTGCTGCTCGCATCGCTTGGCGAACAATTGCAGCATCTGGACAAAGGGCTGCAAGTGACAGCCGGCACGACGGGCGATTACAGCAGGTTCTTCAGCCAGCCTGTCGGCCCGCAATCCTATCGCTTCACGGGTCTTGGCCAATGGTCAGCGGACCCCGCGACAGGCTTGTATGGCAGTCAGGCAGGATTGGCCAAGTGGACGCTCGAGCAACTGCTGTCGGTGCCGCGCATGGCTGCGGCAAGCCAACAGACAACGCCCGGTACCCGCCTGGACAAGCGTGTACCCAAACCCTTGCCGGAGTTGAAGTTGCGCCCACGAATATGACCTGATCCGACCTGCGACCGATTGCCGCAAGCGCCGGTTTCTTCTTCGCAAAGCACGTTGAGGATTGCACCGATGGGCCAGCTTGAACTGCTTGAAAAATGGCGCCGCATGGCTGTAAGGCTGCAGATTGAACACGAGGTCAGTGCGCGGGATTTCGAGCGAGTCAGCTGGAAACTGGGTATTCCCTGTGTTGCGCTTTCGGCAGTGGTGAGCGCCAGTGTGTTCAGTTCGATCAATGACCAATCGCTGGTCTGGCTGCGTTATCTGGCGGGATTTGTCTCGATCCTGACCTTGGTGCTGAGCTCGGTGCAAACCTTCCTGAATTTCGAGACGCGAGCCTCGGCGCATCAGGATACGGCGGAGAAACTGGGAGCGCTGGCGAGGGAAATTCAGGAGCAACTGGCCTCTGGCAGCCCAGAAGGCTCGCTGGCTGCCGTGGTGACCGATATGCGTAAACGCCTGGATACCATTTTGGCGGACGCACCCACTCTGCCCAAGTCGACGATTCGTCGACTTGGCGAGGGGATCACTGACCCCGACAAGCAAATGCCGGCCACGGTCTAAACGTTATCGAAGTTGCGGCGCAGGTCACGTTGCACGCTGGCTGACATGCTTGGGCCCCGCCAATGCCCAGGCAATCAAGCCGAACAACGGCACAAACACGATCAACACAATCCACACGCCTTTATTGCTCGATTTCCCCTCGCTCTTGCGCACCCGATTGATGGCCCAGAGTTCGATTAGCAGAAGAACTGCCGCCAGTACGATCCACACGGTTTCGATTTGCATTGGCTACCTCCTGATGGTCTGTTCGTTAGGTGGCGCGTGGTACGGCGGGTTCATTTATTTTTCTTCAATGCGTTGAGTTGACGGGCCAGATCCAAAGCGACGCGGCCGCTGTTGAAGGCCGGCAGCAGGTGGGTGAAGGGGATTTCGAGGATGCGCTTTTCGCGCACCGCGCGCAGTTGTGACAGCACCGGGTCGTGGGTCAACAGGTAGCGTTTGCGGCGGGCGGGAGACCATTCGGCATCGGCGAGCAGGATCACGTCCGGGTCGCTGGCCAGCAGGGTTTCGCGGTTGACGGTGACTCGGTACAGGTCGATGTCGGCGAACACATTGCGTGCGCCGGCGGCGGCCAGCAGCGGCGTGACGAAGCCGCGCTGGCCTTCGCTGTCGAGGCCTTTGACTTCGCTGTCGAGATAGAACACTGACAGCGGTTTGCCTGTGCCGGTCAAGGTACGGGCGCTGTCGAGGTCGGCTGCCATGGACTCGATCAACGCCTGGGCTTTTTGCTGTCGGTGCAGCAGCTTGCCCAGCGTCAGCAAGTCATTGCGCACATGCGCGAAGTAATCCAGCGAATGCCCGTTGCAGGCCGATTCCAGCAGATACGAACCGACGCCATTGCGCGCCAGTCCCGAGCGTGAGGTCACCCCGTCGCCGAATGCCGTGGCAAATCCACCGATCACCAGATCCGGTTTCTGTGCGTAAAGCACTTCGCTGGCCGGGTATTGCCGCGCGATCACCGGTACGCCGAAGTACTCGGATGGCAGTTGCCCGGCATCGGTGTCATCCAGATAGGCTACGCCGACCAGTGCTGGCCCGGCACCCAGTGCCAGCACGAGATCTGCCGCATGCTGATTGAGCGCGACGATGCGTGAGGGCGCAGCGGCGCGCCAGTCCTCGCCGCAATTGCGATAAAGCTCGGCGAGCGCCGGTGTCGTGCAGAGCAGAGCACCCAACAACAGCCACAACCGGCTCATGTCCGCGCCTTGATCAACAGATCCGCGACCACCTCACCGCCCACCAAATGCCCCTCGACCAGCCGCTGTACATCTTCCTTGCTGTGCACGCCATACCAGCAGCGCTCCGGATACACCGTCACGATTGGCCCTTGGTTGCACGGAAACTGACAGTGCGTGCGTGTCAGCAAGACCCCGCGCGGCGTCTCGATGCGATCATGCGCGAGCAAATGCCGGCGCAGGGTTTTCCATAACTGCAAGGCGCCACGCTGGGTGCAGCGCGGGCCGGTGCAGAGGAACACATGGCGCGCGTGCTCGGGCACGTGCGACCAGTCCGGGTGCGTGTCGACGCCGTCGACGGTTTTGATCTCACTCATCAGAAGCGGTACGTGTAGCGCACTTCGGAGGTGAACGGCCGGCCGAGGTTATTGACGTTGCTCGAACGGCTGGTGACGTAATCGCGATCAAAGAGGTTTTCCACCAGCAGGCTCACGCGGTGCTGGTGGGCGTGGTCGAGGTAGCGATAGGCGTCGGCGTCGACCACGCAATAGTTGCCGTACTCGACCTGCTTCGAGCTCTTGATGTCGCGAATGTAGCGGATCGCAGCGCCGGCACCCCACAAACGGTTTTCCGCTTCATAGCCGACCCGCGAACGGGCGAAGAAGCTCGGAATATCGTTGATGGTCACACCCGTGCGCGACTCGGTGAGGTTGCGGGTCACGTCTGCTTGCAGGCTCCACTGCTCGTTGAGCGCGAGCTTGGCGTCGGCCTCGAAACCGCGCATCTGGATCGTGCCTTCGCCGTTGACCCACTGAATGTCATCGAGGGTGATCAGATCGTCGATCTTGCGTTTGAACAGGGTCACGCTGGCGCTGAATTCACGATCCAGCAGGAAGCCTTTGTAGTCGACACCCAGTTCGGCGTTGCGGCTTTTTTCCGGTTTCAGGTTGCGATTGCCGATCTCGTCGCCCGGCTCGTTGACGAACAGTTGTTCGGCGTTCGGCAATTTGTAGGCGCTGCCGTATTGACCGCGCACCGACCAGTTGTCGTTGAGGTCATACAGCGAAGTGAGCATGCCGACCGTGGCGCTGTCACCGCCGCCCATGGCTTCGTGGCGTACACCGATGCTCGGGTGCCAGTCGGGCAGGGCGTCGATCTGCGGGCGCAATTGCGTGTAGAGCGCGTGGGCTTCGGCCTTGTCGTTGTCGATGATCAGCACATCGTCCTGGCCCTTGAACCACTGGTTGTCGCTGCCGAACACCAGTACGTGGCCGCCGGGCAGTTCAGCCTTGCCTTCGGCCTGCACGCCCCAATCGGTGAAGCCCCAATAGTCGTTGTGGTTGATCACTCTGGTACCGCCGCCCTCGACGTTGTTAACGCGGGTGTAGCGCGTGTCCCAGTCGTTGATATGGCCTTTGACGAAGTAGCTCAGACGCTCATTGATGGTCTGCTCGAAAGTCGCCGTGGCGATCTGCTGTACGCGATCGTTGGTGGTTGTGTGGTTGTCCACCGGGCGGGCGAAGTCGAGGTTGGCGTCGGCGTATTGGTAGAACAGCTCCAGCCTCGCGTCATCGCCGAACGACTGAATCGCCTTGCCGCCAAACGTGGTGACTTCGTAGGCGCGGTTTTTCTCACTGACGTTTTTCATGTCGCGGTTGCGATACGGCTGATAACCGTCGGAGACGTTGTGGCTGACATACGCCAACAACCCGAGATCGCCGAAACCGTTAGTGAAGATATTTTCGACCCGCGCATCTTCGGTGGTGCCGCCGAAGCTGTCGACGCCCAGGTTGACCTCGCCGGAGGCTTTGCGCAATTGCGGGCTGCGGGTGACGATGTTGATCACGCCGGAAACGGCCTGAGTGCCGAACAACAGACTCTGGCCACCCTTGAGCACTTCGATGCGTTCGATGGCGTTAGCCGGCAGGGTGTCCAGATAGAGGCCACCGTACAAGCGATTGTTCAGGCGCACGCCATCGAGCAGGATCAGCGTGTCGTCGTTGCGCCCGCCCAGCAGCGAATAAGTGCCGTAGTCGAACGGTCCGTTTTTCGGCGCCACATACAAGCCGGGAATGAACATCTGCATCACGCGGCTGACATCGGCACTGGGCCCGGCGCGTTCAATCTGTTCGCGGGTGACGATCTCGACCTTGCTGCCGAACTTGGCCATGTCAGCAACCGTAGTGGACTCCACCGACGGTGCGGAAACGATTTGCTGATTGAGTTCCAGTGGCGCGTCATCCGCCAGCAGCAGAGGGCTGAACAGGCAGCCAAACAAGAGGGTTGGAGCAGAAGTGTTGAAAGGTCGAATCATTGTCTTCTCGAAAAGGATCTTCGCAGAAGAGCATGCAGGAGAAGGCATCGCGCACAGCCAATACCGGCCCATGCCCGCCCACCGCAGGATTTTGCCAAACGAAATTTCAGGCCGGTCTCCGGGCTCGCGCGTATCGAGGCTTTCACCTTCCCATGGCCGTGCGGCCACAGTGGTGTATCGAAAGCATCACGCGCATACCGTTGCGGGGGCAGCACCGGACTTGTTCGAAAAGAACGTACCGGTTTCCCGTTTCACCCCATGCACGGCGGCACGGGACACCTGAAACTGGGCGGCATCTGAACATTCGACAGACCGTTCGTCAACTTGCCAATCCAGGTCCTCGACCCGCGAATTACCAACTTTGGAAATAACTACTAAGGTCTATAGCGGTCATCACAACGCAATATTGCGCGGCGTCGACAGGCGTGAGGGATACGCCAGGCACGCTGAACAGGGAGGTTTTCATGCACGGTGCCAGCGGCCCATCTCATGGCGGACACGTCCCGCATTTCATGCGCAATGCTTTACTGGTCGCCATGGCCAACACCCTGATGCTCGCAGATGTTCAGGCCGCGTGCGGGCCCTTGGCGGCGGGAGCCTACAACGTCTCGCAAACCTGCTTGCCTGCCTCCGGTGTCGATGCGTCGATCAACACTCAGACGGGCACCACCATTACCACCACCGCCGGTTCCTCGCTGAACAGTCGTGGCAACAATGCCAACACCACGCTGACACTCAGCGGCACCACGGTGGACAGCACGCCACCCACGGCCGCCAACGCAGTGTTTGCCAATGTCATCGGCACCACCGGCAACGCCAGCCTGAGCGTCAATGGCGCCACCAACACGGTCAATGTCGGTGGCAGTGGCCTCGACGCACTGGCAATAACCAATGCTGGCGCCGGGTCGTCGACGTTCTCGGTGAGTTCCGGTACCACGCTGAACATCCTCAACACCGTGGTCGGCAATGAGCACGACGGCATCGACATCAATGCCAGCGGTGGCGGGGCGATCAACCTCAATCATCAGGGCAACGGCCAGATCACTTTGCTTGGCGGCAACGGCATCTGGACCAAAGCCACGGGCAGCGGCGAGACCAACGTTAGTGTCGGGAGTGGCGTGAGCATTCTGGTCAATAACGATGATGCACTGTCGGCCGGGCTTCCGATCATCGACGACACTTTGCCCACCGCTGGTATTGGTAACCATGCCGGTGTCCACACCCGGGCGGTGAATGGCAACACCACACTGATCAACGCGGCGAACGTGCAGAGCATCGGCATGAACGCTTTCGGCTTGTTCACCGAAGGTGGCAATGGCATTACCCGCCTCACCAACAGCGGGACGCTGAGCACCAGCGGCCTCAACGGTTTTGGCATTCGTTCTTTTTCCACCCTCGGCAGCATCGCCATCGTCAACAACGGCGCGATCACCACCACCGGCGGCGCCGCGCACGGCATCTATGCCAACGACAACGTCGGCGGCAGCGGTTCGATCAGCATCGAGAACAATGCCGCCATCAACGTTGGCAGCACGGCCAATACCGCCGGTTCGCGGGCGATCTATGTGATCAAGCGCGGCACCGGTGATGTCTCGATCACCGGTAGCGGCAATATCAACGTCCTCGGCGACATCAACACCACCCGGGCCTACGCGATCATTGTCAGCGCCGAAAACAACAATGTGCTGATCGATTACTCGGGCGACCTGTTCGCCAGCGGTTTCGGCGCGGGCGGCATTCGGGTCGACTCGACCGGGGGGAATGTTCAGGTCAACTATCGCGGCGACCGTATCGAAACCCTGCACAGCAACGCCAACGGCATCTATGCCTCGACGCAGTCGCCGACGGGCACGGTCAACGTCAATTCCGCCGGCACGATCATCACCCACTCGAACGCCGGTTCGGGCGACGGCACGGGCATTGGCTCCTTTGGTATCCAGGCGCTGACGCTGGGCGGCGACGTGGGTGTCGTGTTCAATGGCCCGCTGATCGACGTCAACGGCCAGGGCGCGGCGATTCTGGCCGGTAATGCCTTCAACTCGGGCAGCGGGCTGGGCACGTTGAGCGTCAACAACAGTGGGGAATTGATCGCACGCGGCGATCAACAGCGCGGCATCCGTACGCTGTCGGTTACTGGCGCGCAGAGCGTGGTCAACAGCGGCTCGATCCAGACACTCGGCGCCAACAACAGTCAGGGCATTCTCGCCGAGGCCTCGGGTGCGGCCAGTGTTTCGGTGAGCAATAGCGGCGCGATCACCACCCAAGGCACGGCCTCGTCGGCCATTGATGCCTTGACCGAGGGTGGTATCGCCAGCGTCACCAACACGGCAGCCATTCAGGGCGGGCGAGGCGACAGCAGCGGCATCGCGCTTGGCGGTGCGAGCCAGACGTTGAGCAACTCAGGTGCGATCAGCGCGCTCAGCGATGTCGCCGTGCGCGCAGATGCGACCACACCGGGCACGACGTTTGCGCTCAACAACAGCGGGCAAATGACTGGCGCCGTGAATGCCGTCAGCGCGGCCAGTTCAGTGGCCAACAGCGGCACCTGGACGCTGCGCAATTTTACTGACAGCAGCGGCAGTGGTACTCGCGATACCTGGGGCGTTGCCGTCAGTGATCTCGGCGCATCGGGCGCCAACAGCATCGACAACAGCGGTGTGATTCGTCTGGCGGCGCAACCGGCGACGGGCATCGTCAACTTCAACGCCAGCGGCGCCTATCTGCCTTTGGGGCAAACGGCCAATAGCCCAACGCTGGGCGGTGCCGTGCAGGGGCAGTTGCTCGGTGTAAACCGATTCACCCATAGCGGCACGCTCGACCTTGCCGCCGGCAGCAACACGGTCGGCAATGTGTTGCTGATCAGCGGGGCCAACACCGCCGGCACCGATGGCGGCGGGGTGTTCGTGTCCAATGGCGGCAGGCTGCTGCTTAACACCACGTTGAATGGCGGCGGCGCGAACAGTCTCTCCGACATGCTGGTGGTGGATTCGACGACCACCGCCAGTGGCCGCACCACCGGCGTGATCGTGAGCAACGTCGGCGGGCAGGGCGAGCTGACTCAGGGCAACGGCATTGCGGTGGTCGAACTGCTCAATAAATCCGAAGCCGCGAGTGACGCCAATGCGTTTCAACTGGCCCGGCGTGTGGTCGCCGGCCCCTACGAATATCGCCTGCAACAAGGTGCCGAGGATGGCAGCGGCAAGGACACTTGGTATCTGCGTTCGGACGCCGTGCCTCCGGACGGTCCTCCCGGTCCTGATCCCGTTCCATCCCCGGTGCCGAATTACCGCCCGGAAGTATCGCTGTACGGCGCCGTTCCGGCGCTGGCCCTGGTTTACGGCCGGACGATGGTCGACACTCTTCACGAGCGGGTCGGCGAGGAGCGACTGAATCGCGGTGATCCGTTGCCCAAGGAAGACGAATCCACCTTGGCGCCGTCGATGGGTTGGGGGCGGGTGATCTACCGCAGCGGCAAACAGGATGGTGATCGCAAAAACGCTTTGGGCAACACCCCAGAATACAATTACGACCTGACGGCCTTTCAGGTCGGCACCGACTTCTACCGCAAGGACCGGCCTGACGGCAGTCATGAGCAGGCCGGGCTGTCGTTGTCCGCCGGCACCATCGACGCCGGCGTCAGCCACTACACCCGGCGCGCCGCCGGCGAAGACACTTTGCGCGCTTACGGCCTCGGCGCGTATTGGACGCACTTCGGCCCCTCCGGCTGGTATCTGGACGGCGTATTGCAGCTCAACCGCTTCGACATCGAAGCCAAACCCAACGACCTGGCCAAACTGAAAACCCGTGGCTGGGGCTACACCGCGTCGCTGGAAAACGGCTACCCGTTCGAAGTCGACAAGGACTGGTACATCGAACCGCAGTTGCAGGCGATCTACAGCTATGTCGATCTGGACAGCAGCGATGACGTCGGCGCGAAGATTCGCTTCAAGGACGTGGATTCTTTGATCGGCCGCGCCGGTGTGCGTATCGCCAAGGACTGGGACACCGAGGGCGTCGATAAAACTGCACGGCGCACCAATGCGTGGATCCGGCCGAGTGTCTGGCACGAATTCAAGGGGCAGCCGAAGACCGAGTTCTCTTCCGAGTCGGGGTACATCCCGTTCGAGTCAGACCTGCAGGGTACGTGGGGTGAGGTCAATGTGGGGGTGGACTACCAGGCCAATCAGCGCACCACGTTTACCGTTTCGGCGGGTTATCGGCAGGGCTTTGATGGCGACAGCCATGGGTATGACGCGATGTTGGGGTTCAAGATCAATTTCTAGTCCCGTGCATACACCAAAGAAGCCTGTGGGAGCTGGCTTGCCAGCGATAGCGGTGGTTTAGCCACCATCATTGTTGGCTGATCTGACTCCATCGCTGGCAAGCCAGCTCCCACAAGGTTTCGTGGTATGCACAAAACCCGTGTACATCCTTTTCGCCAGACTCTTGGATGGCTTGCTGACGTTCAGCCCTATATCCTTCACGCCTGTTTGATGGATTGATTTAGGGAAGAATTGCATGCCGTTCAGGGTGATGGTGGTCGGTGGTTACGGAAACTTTGGCAGCATTGTGTGCCGGCATCTGGCGCTGATGCCGGACATCGGCCTGGTGCTTTCGGGCCGTGATCCGCGCAAGTTGCAGCGCAAAGTCGATGAACTGAATGGTCAATCGGTCAATGTCTGCGAAGGCTGGTGCGGCGATGCCATGGGCAGCGAGTTCAAAGCCGCATTGCGCACGCTGAACGTTCAGTTGGTCGTGCATACCGGCGGGCCGTTTCAGGGACAATCCTATGCCGTTGCGCAGAGTTGCATCGACGCTGGCGTGAACTACTGCGATCTGGCGGACTGCCGCACTTTCGTCAACGGCATCGACGTTCTCGACACACGGGCGAAGCAGGCCGGTGTGGCCATCCTCAGCGGTTGCAGCTCGGTGCCGACGCTGTCCTCCGCCATCATCGATGAACAGCGCCAGCGTTTTTCACGCATCGACTCGATCGAACACGGCATTTCTTCGTCAGCGAAAATGCCCGGGCTGTCGACAATCGAAGGCGTACTGGCTTACGCCGGCAAACCGATCAAGCAACTGAAAAACGGTAAGGTGCACGAAGTGTCCGGCTGGCTGGACCTGACCTTGCGCAAAATGCCGCAGATGGGCACGCGGCTGCTGGCCAACGTCGATGTGCCGGACATGGATATTTTCGCCGGTCGTTATGGTGCGCAGACCCTGAAGTTCAAGGCAGGCGCCGGGCTAAAACTCGGCGGCATCGCCAACGGTCTGCTGGCCCAGGCGCTGAAAATCGGACTGGTGCGCGACCATGCTTTGTGGGCTGCAAGATTGCATCGATTAGGCACGCGCTTCGAGCGTTTCGGCGATGGCAAAAGCGCGATGTACATCGACGTGCTGGGCCTTGGTGTTGACGGCAAACCGCTGTCGATGACCGCGCAACTCACTGCAATGAATGACAAGGGCCCGGAAATCCCCAGCTGCGCCGCCGTAGCCCTGGCGATGAAAATGACCCAAGGCTACGTGCCGTCACCCGGCGCCCGACCGTGCGTGGGCGAAATCAGCGTCGCCGAGTACATGGCCGCGATCAACGATCCGGTCAACCTGAGCCTGGCCGTGAACTTCTCGGACGGGCAGCGCTGACATGCTCTATCTGTGCCTGAAGTACCTGCACATCATCGCCGCGATTTTCCTGTTCGGCTTCGGCATGGGCTCCTACCTCTACTTGATTGCCGCCAGCCGCACACGCAACCCGCAAGTGATTGCCCACGTCGCACGCATGGTCGTGGGCTTCGACACGTGGATCACCACGCCGGCCGGGTTCGTGCAGATCATCACGGGTTATCTGTTGATGCGACTTTCCGGGCTGAGCATGAGCACCGAGTGGGTGCTGACGTCGTTGATCATTTTCCTCTGCGTCGGCTCCCTGTGGCTGCCGGTGTTGCTGTTGCAGAAGCGGCTGTGCGTGATGGCATCAAGTGCGAGCGAGGTGGGGGCGGGGCTTGATGAACAATATCAATTGGTTTACCGCAAATGGTTCTGGATGGGCGTGCTCGGATTTGCCGGAATGTTTGTCATCGTGCTGATGATGGTGACGAAGATGACCCCGGTGCAGTTGTTCAGCTTTCTGCTGTAGGCGCCGTTGCTTTGAGGAAGCGCTGTTCATGGTCAGGCGTGGGCAGCAGGCAGGTGTCGTATTTGCCGAACAGGCGATAGCGGTTCAGCGCAATGCGGTCGTAAGCCCAGTCGCGCAGGCCCCGGGGGAAGATGCGCAGCAGTCGCAACGGCTGCCAGCGGGCGGGCAATTGGCTGATGATTTCGAAGAAAGCGTTAGAACGTTCCCAGTAGTGGCGGTCGCGGATGACCGCCATGGTGTCGAATTGATCAATTGGCAGACCGGCCCACGCCAGAAGCGCCTGGCCTTCGGGAGATTGCACGGCGGCCAGACGTACGCGGCGTTGGTGGTCGTGGCGGATAAGGAACCGCGCCCAGCCATTGCAGAGCTTGCAGACGCCGTCGAACAGGACCACGGATTCGCCGGGGTTGAGGAGCGGGGCGGGGGTTGGGCGGGGGTTTGAACTCGGCATGGGGTTTGTGTTCAAGAGCAATTGTGGTGTCGCAAGCATAGACTTAAGGGAGCCGTTCGTGAATGTCTCCCGCCTCAGCCGACGCTGTGATTAGACAAATAAGTTAAGTCGCTTCTTTCGGTGTTTTGCGCATCACTCATGAGCCTGACTAAAGAATTGAGCTTTGGCGGGCTGAAGGGCAGCCACATCCGGAGCGCGATCTCTATTGAACAGGTTCTTTTTACTCGGAATTAGATGATATCATTGCGCCATACTTCAAGGAGGGTCAGCTTAAATGTGCAAAGCGTTTTTCGTTATTCTTGTAATCGGTACTATCACGGGGCTTACCTATTTACTCAGCAAAAAAAATGGCGGCGATATTCGGGTGGTGTGGTACTTGTCTGCGCTGACAGCAATGATTGTATTTTTTGTAGCCAAGATTGCGATTGGTACAGGCGTTATCGTGGGTGATGAATTTGTTGGTGAATATGGCAAGTTGCTCAGCCACTTTACCGGCATCATGCTCGACTTCAAAAAAGATTTCCTGATTGTGACGTGCATTGCCAGTCTGGTCTTGGTTCCTCAGTTCATTTGTTACCTGCTCAGCGGGCTATCGGGTAATGCGAAACCCCCAATGTTGATGGGTATAGTTTTGTCGTTTTTTTTCTGGGGAATTATCAAGTCGTTGGTCGTTTGCGCCTCGATTCTCATGACCCTATGGGGTTTGTATTTCTTTGGTTATATACCGACGTCAGATGAAACCAGCTGGTTTTTCCTTAAAGCCGGGTTGTCCTTTCTGTTGCTGGCATTCGGCATCATTTCCCTATATCGCGAAGGTGAACAGCTTGCTAATTGGGTAGGTGAGCATGTGCCGAAGTTGAGAGCAATTCATAAATGTTTTACCCGTAACGAGAAAGCTTCGAGCTCTGGAGAGGCGGTCAATGCAGTCGACGTGCTCGAATTGTCTCAGTCACTGATGAGGCTAACGTCCGACATTCACCGGATCGCGCTCAAATACAGAGAGTCTGCAAAAGGCAGCAAGTAATCGTTTGTCGCTTGATTTCGCCTGCCGTGCATCACTGTCTGACCCTGTAGTCGAGGCCAGTGAATCTCAGGGGCAGAGCACTTTCGGGTGGAATGTGGGTGGAATGGGGACCAGGTGGAATGGGGACAGATTTATTTATCAGACTAAAAAAGGGACAGATTTATTTTCAGAGAATAAATCTGTCCGCTTTCTTCGTCCCCTTTCTTCCCGGATAAACATCAACCCGATGGAACTGAGTACTTCGACGGCCAGCTTCTCGAAGCTGTGCAGCGCGCACAGTCGACAGATTAGTCGTCATTGATTCATAACAATCTATTTGTCTGGTACGCATATGGGCATCAACCTACTGACCGAATCCATGCTGGGCCACTGGCGTGCTCCCTCAGGGAACTGGCAATGCGAATTCCAGTTCGGCACTCGATTGATTTACGTCGAACACCACAATGACGAACCACCTCGCGCCAGGCTCGTCGCTGCGCAACGTATGGTCAACGCCGCGTGGGATGATTTGCCCCAAGTATTGAAGTTTGCCGAACAGCACTGCAAAGCAAAGATGCCCGAGCTGATGCGGTTGTATGAAACCCGGATGCCTTGGGAGTCTCCGTTGTTCGTGTACTCGCTCCATTTCGATATCGATAAGCCTTATCCAAGTTATGCTATTTCCAAGAACCCCGACTTCGATTGGGATTGCATCCTCATCGATGAAGATGAATGGTGCCAAGAACACAGTGTTCGCATGGAGCAATATGATCCAGGGGATGATTATTGGGTTTACGTCAGGCGCGTGGGGTATCAGCAATTCGAGCTTGTGGATTAGCTTGGCGATTGACTATGCGAGAGTGTCAGATTCGACCGTCAGCTTTCGGCCAATTGCGGCCCATCAATTAAAGGCGCTTTTGTCCGAAAAGCACCATTCAAAAATATTTGAAGCACGACGCGCAGGCACCGACCTCAAGGACGATGTAGCCCTGTCGCATCCCGCCAGTACATGGTTTGTTCGAACTGAAAGCTAACTAGAAAGAAGGCTGAACACGACTGAGATATTGATTGGGCGACTTTTTCCAAATCTTCCATAGCCGACTCTCCCTCTGGTTCAGGCCCTTTAATTCTGATGGTACAACGCACAGCGACAGGAAAGTCGATACCCATTGTATTCTCAGCATAAATCGTGTGGTCACCGAAGGCGTCATCGGTACTTAATTTAAGTCCTGAGCTAAATTCAGCGTATAGCCCATCTTCTGTTACCTCGACTTTTCGAGCACCAGCATTCTCAAGTGCATTGCTCAATGTCAAAATTGTGAGCGTACTATCAGCTTCCAAACATAGATCAAGACTCATCAATTCTCCCTTTTTCCCGCAGAACACTTGCACCAAATTTCAATGCAACCGTCGCGACAGTGTATTTGACTAGCGGTATGAATGTCCGCTTTTGGCCGAAAGCAGACGCCCAATGCAATCTTGATCCCTTTGTGACAGCAACCCGACTGCCGCCACAAAGGGATGTCCACTCAATCCACCGGCACAACTTTATCCAGTGCTTTATTCACCGCCAGTTCCCCCAGCATCACCACTTGCGCAATCCCCAGCGCAGTTTTGCGGTGGCCTGGGTCCAGGAGGGCGGCGAAGTTGCAGAGCATCTCGGTGGCTGAGCTGAGCGATTCGCTGGCGTTAACGAGCAGGGACTCGCTGTCGTAGTCGGAGTTGGCCAGAAACATGGGAACGTGTTTTTTGTCGCTGCCCATGATGCGCTGGGTTGGCGTCAGGTAGTAGTCGAGGGCGCGTTCGGCGGCTTCGTGGAATTTCCTGGAATCGGGAGCTTCGTACGGGGAGGCCGGATCTGTTTCCGGCGGGTTCGGCGTGATCTTGAACATGTTCTTCTTTTTCCTGTGGTGTGGCCGCCGCACCGAGCTACTAAACAGGGGGGGGGGCAGCTGTACGCAGGTTAGTAGACCGGGGAAAAGAAGAAAGCCGGCGCGCCCGAGGGCGCCCTACGCACAGCCGCCATCGAGTGCAGGTACGCAAATACCTTCTGATGGACGCTTGAGCACTTTCATTTACCACGGGCTACTAAACCCGATCACTGGGAATCAGTGACGCGAACAAAGTTACCGGTGGCCTTTGAGGCGCACAAGCCGGCGGATTCTGGCGTAGTCGTAGGCAATGGCGCAAGACGTTGTAGCCTCAAGCAAGTAACGCGACGTGTCTTTTAAACAACTACAAAAAACTCCTAAACATGCCTCATCAACACGCCGTTCAAAATGACATTCGTCGGCCCGCCCTCCAGCTCAGGCAATGGCCTGGAACCCTCACGCCCGGGCACGCACCAACACTAGGTTGCAACCCAAAAAAGACGAGGAGGGATACCCATGTCACTTCAACCCATTTTGTTTCTGGGTGGCTCCGGCGCCATCGGCCACCGTTCTGCCAAAGCCCTGCGCGCCGCCCACCCCGACGTACCGTTGCTGATCGGCGGCCGCGACCTGGCCAAGGCTCAACAAGCCGCCGAGGAAATGGGCGGGGCGCAGGGGGTGGTCATTGATCCTGCGGCCGATGATCTGGGTATGGGCGATCGCCCGGTCAGCGCCGTGGCGGTTTTCTACATGGATCATTCCCTTGCCGGGTTGCGTTTCGCGCAGCAGCGCAAGGTGCCGCACCTGAGCATTTCGTCCGGCATTTTCGAGATTGCGCCGCAAATCGCCAGTTACATCCATCGCCCTGACGCATCTGCCATCGTGCTGGGTTACGAGTGGATGGTCGGTGCAACGACGGTGGCGGCGCTGCACATTGCTGAGGCGTTTGCCCGGGTGCGCGATATTCGCATTGATGCGTTGGTTGACGAGCAGGACGGCGGCGGGCCGACCGTGGCCAAAGATTTTGAACACTTGAGCAAAATGCTGCCCGCCGCCCTGACGCGGCGCGATGGCAATTACATCTGGCGTGAAGGTGAGGAGCAGAACGTCAGCTTCCGTGCGCTGGACGGCACGTCGATGCAAGCCTCTGGCTTCTCGTCCATCGATGTGACCGGGCTGGCTGCCGCCACCGATGCGCCCAATGTGCAGTTCAATCTGGCCAGCGGGGTGAGCTCTTCGCGACGCGCGGGTCGGCCGATGTCGACCGAGATCCTCATCGAAATGGTCGGCGAGGATCGCAAGGGTCGGGCGTTGCACACACGGCATGCCGTCGTTCACCCGGCAGGCGCCGCAGCGTTGACAGGGCTCAGCGTCGCCATGTTGTTGGAACGACTGCTTGGGCTGGATGGCAAACTACCCACTTCGGCAGGTCTGTACTTTCCTTATCAGCTGCTCGATGCCGGTGCGTATCTGAAGCGTTTGAGTAAAGAGGGCGGTGAGCTGCTGGAATTGAAAGTGCACTAAGGCAAGTTTCTTTCGTTAATGCTGACCGTTCTGATAGATCCGCTGGCGAGCCTTGATGTGCTCGCCAGCGGCCCTTTGCCCTTACGGCGACTGCCAAGCCCCACCATCTGCCACCGGCACCTCACCCAGATCATAAGGGTTGATCCCTTCAAGACAACCCACATTGAAACCAAACTCATGCGGATTGGTACTGCGTCGATGGTGGGTGTAAATACCGCAATTCCCGCAGAAAAAATGCTCGGCCACTTGCTGGCCAAAGCTGTACTTCAGCAATGCAGATTCACCGCGAATCACCTTCAGATCCGCCGCCGGCACCGCCGCCACAATCGCACCTCGGCGTTTGCAGAACGAGCAGTCGCAGCGGTGCGGCGGGGGCAGGCCGTCGGGCAAATGGATTTCGAGGATGACCGCACCGCAATGGCAACTCGCGCGGTGGTCGCGACGGATCAGCGTGTTGCCGACTTGTTTGAGCATGACTATGCCTCCATCCAGTCCACCGTTGCCGTTTCGCGCCATTTCACGTCGGTGATGCCGAAGCGCTCGGCCTGGGGTTTGGAGATGACTTTCAACGGTGGTTTGCCGGGTTTGGGAATCGGCGCGATGCCGGCATCGCAACTCGCCCAATGCCAGGCATCGGCATTGCGCATGGTTTTTGCGCGGATGACGAATGATCTTGGCTGGCCGTGAAGTTTGTATTCGATGACGAAGATGTCGACGTTGCTCATGAGTTCCTCCTTACGCTCATACGCAAATGAGTTTTGCCGACGAAAAAAATTCAAAGGATTTTGCGCTGTTTGTTTTTGCTGGGGTCAGGCACCCGAATCAAGCAGGCGCTGCGTCAGCAGAAGATTTTTTGAACACTGTTTCGTTAGCGCAGCCCAATGCCTATAGGTCTCGGAGGAGTGCGCCATGAACGAGGCAAGGTCCTGGGGCTGATCGTGTGGGGTGTTGCCGGCCCACGCGGGATCAAGCAAGGCCCCTCGTCACCGGAGCACAGCAAGGGCTGAGTGGTGAACAAAACGATCAATGCGCAGGACCTGAACATCCGACTTCGGCGCAACGATGAAGAAGGTCTGTTCAAATGGTTGCTTGCCAGTTTCTTGATGGGCAAGCGAATACAGGCCGAAATTGCCGCGCAAGCTTATCGGGTGATCGTCGATCAACACGGCCGCGACACGCCTCGCAAGCTCGCGCATTGCAGCCATCGTGAATTGGTGGCTATGCTCGGGGAGGCGCATTACGTGCGTTATGACGAGACCACGGCGGAGCGCCTGCTGGCGTTGGCACGCCGGCTTAACGACGAATATGCGGGCAAGGTCAGCAATATGCTGGAGGCGAGTACTGACCGTCAGGCTTTCGAGAAACGCTTGGCGGAATTTGATGGCATCGGTCCGAAAACCGTGGAGATTTTCATGCGGGAGGCGAGTGCGGTGCTTTTTTAATCGACTCGGTGACGGGTTACCTTTCCTAAGGAGAAGGTCATGAAAAAGATATGCGCATGTCTAGGTATTTGTTCGATGTTTTTATTGCAGGGCTGCTTTGAAAGCCCGCATGACTCACCCAACAAGGACGGTGACAAGAGCAAGGCCTCGTTGCAGATGCAGCAGGGCAAAACCGACGAGAGCAAATAGCCTTCAGTCGTGGCGAGAGAAGAATGTCGCAAGGGGGTGCGGCTGAGTAGTGTTGCAAATTTCGGGCAGTGGCCAAACTCTGGTCACTGCCTGGATCATTTATCAGCTACCTGACTCGCCCGCGAGCGCGATTGATCGACAGCAGGCAAATACCCACCAGCAAGGCTGCGCCTGCAACCAGCAGCGCAGAAGGACGCATTGGCTGGGGCGTGCCGTGTGTACGCCACTGTGGGAGTGGCATTGCACGAGTTTGAGTGGGCATTTCGTCGAGCGTCCGGAGTGGCGCGACGGACTCTTCCTGATAGGGCACTTCCTCAATACTCAAACGCAGGCCGTCTTTCAGCTCCAATGTCAGTGCGGTGATCTTGCCGACGATTCTGTCCGGATAAACCGGTTCGCCATTGGGATCGAGTTGGTCATACAGGAAATTCTGCCCTTCGAGCCAGCCCACGGCCGTTTGCAACTCGGGACCCAGGTAATACTTGCCGTCGAGGAAAAATCCGGGGAATTGCGGCGCGCGCTCGACGCTTTCAATGCGATAACGCTCACCCGGTTTCATACCGGTTTCAGGGGCAATCATGGTCAATCCCTCCGCTGTAGGTTCAGCGGTAGAGAACAAGGATCGACCGTCGTTCCATGTAAAAGAGGAAAGGTAGCGGTTGTCCCGGACCGGATCTGTAACAGGCGAAAACAACTTCGCCCGACCAAGGCCGGGCGAAGCGGTGTGGCGCTAGCTCAATCAGTAATCCCAAATCGCCGGAATCCAGCGGAACGCTTCACCATTGATGGCAACACGGCCGACCGACGGGAAGGGCAAGTGTGTGGCGACAAACAGCTCGCCGCTGGCGGCCGCTTCCTGCAGCAAGCGCACACGCACGCGCACCGCTTCATCGGGATCGTGCTCGAAGCCGTTGTGCCAGTCCGGGTGATCGAAGGCCACCGGGAACAGGGCGTCGCCGGCGAAGGTCAAGCGTTCCTCGCCGGAGGTCACGTAGACCACGCAATGGCCCGGGGTGTGACCGCCGGTGAGTTTGGCGACCACGCCGGGAGCGACTTCGAACTCATTTTCGAAGATGCGCAGTTTGCTTTGGTACTGCTGGATGAACGCGTTGGCGGTCGAGCGCAATACATCCGGCACCGGTGCGGGCATGTCGGTGCAGGTGAAGTCCGGCGAGGTCCAGAAGTCGACTTCGGTGGCGGTGACGTGGATGCGCACGTCGTCGCGCAGACGGTTTCTCACCGTGTCGACGAGCAGTCCGCCGATGTGGTCCATGTGCATGTGGGTGATGACGATATCGGTGACGTCTGCGAGGTCGATGCCGGCCGCCGCGAGGCGTTTGGGAAACTGCCCGGCGCGGGGGAAACCGGGGAACTGGCCGCCAAGTCCGGCGTCGACGAGGATCACCTGTTCGCCGCTGCGCACCACCAGCACATTGAGTGCCCAGTCGAACGCGTCGGGGCCCAAGTACATCTCTTTGAACCACTCAGCGCGGTCGGCAGGATCGGCGTTGGTCGACATGGTCTGGGTCGGCAGCGGCAGGACGCCGTCGCTGATTACCATCACGTCGATGTCACCGAGGCGCAGCGCGTAGCGCGACGGCACCAGCTCTTCGGTCGGGGTTTGCAGGGTGGCGCTGTTGGCGGTGAAGGAATCCAGATGCATGGTCATGGTGTTCTCCTTTTTATCAGGCAAGACATCGGTTCTTGGGCGCTCGGGGCAGATCAGGCCACCGGAATCGCCGGGTCGGCAGCGGCCAGAGCGGCGCTACGCTCGGCGACCGGCGGGTAGATCCACACGCTGTTGATTTGCGTCTTCAGTTCCTTGGCTTCGTCTTTCACCAGTTTCAGCTGGCGATCCCAGCCCTCGGTGTACACCGCGCCCCAGGCACCCAGGTCGAGGCAGGTGACGTACTTCGGTTGACGGTATGTGGTCGGCGCGACTCCGAGCAGATCGGCGATGGCGTTGTTGCCGGCATGACGGCCGAGGCTGATGGCGTGCTGGCAGGACATCACCGAGAAGTTGCCGACGTCATCGGTGGCGGCACGGGCGACGTCACCGGCGGCGAACACGTGCTCAAGGCCTTGCACTTTGAGGTTGCCATCGACGTGCAACCGACCCTGACCATCGCGCTCGGCGTTGAGCTGTTCAGTCAACGGACTGGCGCGGAAACCCACGGTCCAGATCACCGTGTTGCTCTCGATGTGGCGACCGTCGGCGAGGGTGACGCCGTTGGCATCCACAGCAGCGACCGTGGCGTCGACGATCCACTCGATACCCAGTTCTTTGGAGGCCTCGATGATGGACGGGCGGATACCGTCGCCCATGGTCGCGGCGATGTCTTTGCTGCGGTCGACGATGATCACCCGAACGTCTTGATCGTCACCGAGAATGGCGCGCAGACGGCTCGGCATTTCGGTCGCGGTTTCGATCCCGGTGAAGCCACCCCCGGCGATGACGACGGTATTGCGGGCCTTGCTGACCGGTTGACTGGCCAACGAAATCAGGTGACGTTCCAGGCGCGCCGACGATTCGATCTGGTCGACGTCGAACGCATGTTCTTTCAGACCCGGCACTGGCGGACGGGCCAGTTGGCTGCCGCTGGCCAGCACCAGTCGATCGTAAGAAAGCTCACCCGGGCGACCGCTTTCATCGCGATAACCAACGCGACGTGCCTGGCCGTCGATGCTCTCGGCGGTGCCTTGGACGAAACGCACACCGACCGCAGCGAACAGTGCATCCAGCGGCGCGTACATGTTGTGCACATCGGGTTCGTAGAAACGCGGGCGGATGCGCAGTTCGGCTTGCGGGGCGAGCAGTGTGATCTCCACGTCGTGACGGTCATGCATATCCAGCAAACGCGCGGCGCTCAATGTGCTCCACAGCCCGCCGAACCCTGCACCGATCACCAATAATTGCTGTTTCATAATGTGCTCCCTGACGCTGATGGATGGATAAACCCGAGTCGTTTTCGACTCTGGCGTGACGTTACTGGCCACCGCAAACTGCTTGCCGTACTGCATGGCGCTTAATCGCCCGCTGTCGAAAACGATGTTATGGCGTGGGGGCTGCGGGCGCAGTTGTCCATCGGTGTGCGTCGATTACGCATGCGTTGAAGGGGGGGATACGAAGGTATCGAACGGTAGGAGCTGCCGAAGGCTGCGATTTGTTGATCTTGTTTTTAAAAGGCAACATCAAAAGATCGCAGCCTTCGGCAGCTCCTACACGGGAGGGGTTCTATTCAGGGCTTGTTTGATATGGCTGAGCAAGTCATCGGCCTGGAAGGGCTTGGGCAGGCAAGCCACCACCCCGGGGACTCGGGTGTTCACGTCATCGGGATGAGCAGTGACGAAAATCACCGGAATGCGCCAGCCTTGCGCGTGCAACGCCTCATTGAGTTGCAGGCCGCTCATGCCGGGCATCTGGATATCGGAAATCAGGCAGTGCGCCTGCTCGGGCCCTGTTGATTCAAGGAAGGTGCGGGCGTCGGGAAAGGTCCGTACCCGATAACCGCTGGCGCGCAACAAGCTTTCCAGCGCACTGCGAATGGCCTCGTCGTCGTCAACCACTGCAATGACAACCGTGTTGTGCATAGGGCTCCCTGACCGGATGGGCAAGCGTGACGACTCCTGTCGTTCTTGCACCATACGCCGTCCGCGCTGGCGCAAAACTATACCTAGGTATAGCGCGTCGAGACCCTTTGATAGTCAGCGCTTCCGGCGATCAGCCTTCACGAGTGAAGCGACTACGGTAATCACGCGGAGAAATCGACAGGTGACGCTGGAAGCAGGCGCGCAGACGCTCTTCATCACCGAAACCGCAGAGGCGCGCGACCTTGTCGATGTTGTGCGCCGAGTTTTCCAGCAGACGCTTGGCCGCTTCGAGGCGGAACTGTTCGATGGCTTTGGATGGCGTGCGGCCGGTGTTCTGTTTGTAGACCCGGGTGAAATTGCGCAGGCTCATTCTGGCCTGCTCGGCGAGACGCTCCACACTCAGTCTGGGATCGCCGAGGTTGTCCATCAGCCACAGGTGCAGCGGCTCGAACAACGGGCTGTCCTGCACCTGCGCTTGCAGCAACGTGCTGTATTGCGCCTGACCACCGGGGCGTTTGAGGTACACCACCAGCTCGCGGGCTACCTGCAAGGCCACTTCGCTGCCGGCATCCGCCTCGACCAGCGCCAGCGCCAGATCGATACCGGCCGTGACCCCCGCCGATGTCCACACCGCCCCTTGCTGGATGAAAATCGCATCGGCATCCACTTCGATCGTCGGGAAGCGTTCGCGCAACGTCTCGCACATGGCCCAGTGCGTTGCGGCGCGACAGCCGTCGAGCAGGCCAGCCTTGGCCAGCAGGAACGCGCCACTGCACACCGAGACCACGCGTTGCGCGCTCGGCGCCTCGCGACGCAGCCAGTCGGTCAGTTGGCCATGCTCGTCTAGGGTCTGGCAGATGTCCGGGGCACCGGGGACGACGAGGGTATCCAGTGCGGCCATGTTCAGATCGCGTAGCGCGCGGGTGTCGACGGCCAAACCTTCGACGGTGTGCACCAACCCGCCTTCAAGGCTGGCGGTGTGCAGTTGATAGCCCGCTTGACTGCGTTCGGACATTGCTTTGCTCGCGGCCCAGAACACCGTTTGTGCACCGCTGAGGTCGAGCAGGCTCATTCGCGGGTAGGCGATGAAAACCACGTCGCGTGATTGCGCGGTTGAAGTGCCGGGCTGCGGGGAAACGCTGGGCATCGAAATCTGCCTGTTCAATCGGCTGAAGTGGGACGGTTGCGGCATGGCCGATATTCAGGGTTTTCTGGCCTGTCGGCAACGTGCGCCGACTGCTAGCCTGCTGCGCGACCGTTTGGCTGGCATCTGGCTGCGTTTGCCATCATGGACTAGATTTATTCACCTGCACATCGCACGCGTTGCGATCTCGCCGAGGAGACAGCATGACCCTGTGGTCGCATTCCAGCCCCAGCACCACCCCGCCGACGTTGCGCGAGCCAGTGGTTTATGTGGTCGACGACGACGCCTCGATGCGCCAGGCCCTCGACGGTTTACTGCGCTCCATTGGCCTGCAGGTGCAGACCTTCGAAACCTCTCAGGATTTTCTCGCCGCGGCCAAACGTGACGTGCCCGGTTGCCTGGTGCTCGATGTGCGCCTGCGCGGTGAAAGCGGCCTGACTTTTCAGGAGCAGATGGAAAAGACCGGCGTGCGTATTCCTATCGTATTCATGACCGGTCACGGCGACATCGCCATGACCGTCAAAGCGATGAAGGCCGGTGCGGTGGACTTTCTCGCCAAGCCGTTTCGCGATCAGGACATGCTCGACGCCGTCGCCAGCGCGTTGGCCCGCGACAGTGCGCGGTTGGTTGCCGAGCAGTCTGGTGCGGTTATACGCCTGGCCTACGAGACGCTGACCGTGCGTGAGCGCGAGGTGCTCAGCTTCGTCATCGGCGGGCTGATGAACAAGCAGATCGCGGCGCAGCTCAACCTCAGCGAAGTGACGGTGAAAGTCCATCGCAGCCAGGTGATGAAAAAGCTGTCAGCCCGCTCAGTGGCGGATCTGGTGCGTATCGCCGAAGCCCTGGGCATCGAGCCGGCGCGCCGCAACGGTTGAACAGCAACCCTATGACGGTGTCGACACAGATGGCCAGCAAAAAGCAGATGTTGTGGGACGACGGCGAGCGGGTGTTTGCTCGCGAACTCGACCAGAGAGAGGGTCGTCGCAGTGTTCTGGTGATGCGCCCGGCCCACGCTCAACCGCTGCCCGCGACCCTTGATCGCCTGGCGCATGAATACAGCCTCAAGGACGATCTCAATGCTGAATGGGCGCTGCAACCGCAAGCCCTTGAACGCGCAGGCGCAACGACACGCCTGTTATTCGACGATCCCGGCGGCGAGCCGCTGTCGCGCTTGCTGATCGCGCCGCTGGACACCGAGACCGGCCTGTTGCTGGCGATCAACATCGCCGTGGCGCTGGGCCGCCTGCACCAGTGCGGTCTGGTGCACAAAGATCTCAAGCCGCAACACATGCTGGTCAATTGCAGCGACGGCCAGGCACGCCTGACCGGCTTCGGCCTCGCCTCACGTCTGCCCCGTGAACGGCAAGCGCCGGAGCCGCCGGAAACCATCGCTGGCACCCTGGCCTACATGGCACCGGAACAAACCGGGCGGATGAATCGCTCGATCGATTCGCGCAGTGATCTGTATGCCTTTGGCGTATCCCTTTATCAAATGCTCACCGGCTCGCTGCCGTTCAGCGCCAATGATCCGATGGAATGGGTGCATTGCCACATCGCGCGCTTACCGATGCCAGCGTGCGAACGGGTGGCCACCGTGCCGGCGATGCTCTCGCGGGTGGTCATGAAGTTGCTCGCCAAGACCGCTGAGGAACGCTATCAAACCGCTGCCGGGGTCGAGCATGACCTGCGCCGTTGCCTGAACGATTGGCAGCGTGCCCGGCACATCGAGACTTTCACGCTGAACGAGCAGGGCGCGATCGATCGCCTGTTGATCCCGGAGAAACTCTACGGGCGCGAGCGCGAAGTGCAAACGCTGATCGATGCGTTCGCACACGTAGTGCAGAGCCAATCGCCAAAACTGGTGCTGGTGTCCGGTTACTCAGGCATCGGCAAGTCCTCGGTGGTCAGCGAGTTGCATAAAGTGCTGGTGCCGTCGCGGGGGCTGTTCGCCTCCGGCAAGTTCGACCAGTACAAGCGCGATATTCCCTATGCGACGCTGGTTCAGGCCTTTCAAGGACTGGTGCGCACGCTGCTGGGCAAGCGCCGCGAAGTGCTCGTTGAATGGCGTGCGGCGCTTTTACAGGCGCTGTCACCGAATGCGCGGTTGATGACCGAATTGATCCCCGAACTCAAGCTGATTATCGGCGAGCCACCACCGGTGCCGGAGCTTGAACCGCAACAGGCGCAGCAACGTTTCATGCGAGTGTTGCAGCGCTTTATCAGCGTGTTTGCCCGACCGGAACACCCGTTAGCGCTGTTCCTCGATGACCTGCAATGGCTGGATGCGGCGACGCTGGATCTGCTCGAAGAACTGCTGACCCGTGCCGAGGTTGGCCACCTGCTGTTGGTCGGCGCCTACCGCAATAACGAGGTCGATGCCGACCATCCGCTCAGCAGCAAACTCAAAGCCATTCGTAGTGCCGGCGCGCACATCGACGAGATTCGCCTGACCCCGCTTGCCGGTGTGCACATCGAACAACTGATCGCCGAATCCTTGCGCTGCCCACCCGCGAGCATCGTCACCCTGGCGCGGCTGGTGCTGGACAAGACCGGCGGTAATCCGTTTTTCGTCATCCAGTTTCTCCAGGCCCTCGCCGAGGAGGAACTGCTGATTTACGACCATCAATTCAACCGTTGGCGCTGGGATCTGGAGCTGATCAACGGCAAAGGCTACACCGACAACGTTGTCGATCTGATGGTCGGCAAGCTTGCGCGTTTGCCACTGGAAACCCGGCAGGCCCTGCAACAGCTGGCGTGTCTGGGGAACGTCGCGCGGATCGACACGCTGGCCACTGTGCTCGATCTGTCCCCGGCTCGCGTGCACGCGGCGCTGTGGCCGGCGGTGCGCCAGGATCTGGTTGAACGTCTGGACGGTGCCTGTGCGTTTGCTCACGACCGTGTGCACGAGGCGGCTTACTCGCTGATCGCCGAAGCCGAACGTGCGCAGACGCATTTGCGCATTGGCCGGCTGTTGGCGCTGCAAACGCCGGGCGAGGGCCGCGAAGAGGCAATCTTTGAAATCGTCGGCCAGCTCAATCGCGGCGCCAGCCTGATCAGCGCCCGGTCCGAGCGTGAGCAGTTGGCCGAATTCAACCTGCTCGCCGGTCAGCGTGCCAAGGCTTCGACCGCTTACACCTCCGCGCTGACCTATTTGGGCGCGGGCGCGACGGTGCTTGGCGAACAAGGCTATGACAGCCGCCATGAGTTGGCGTTTGCCCTGGAGCTGAACCGCGCCGAGTGCGAATTTCTTACCGGACAATTGGCGCTGGCCGACGCCCGACTGCAGGTTCTGGCCGAGCGCGCGGCAACCACAGTGGAGCGCGCGGCGGTGACCTGTCTGCACATGGATGTCTACCTTTTGCTCGATCGCAGCGACCGCGCGGTTGCCGTCTGCCTGGCCTATCTGCGTCAGGTTGGCATCGACTGGACGGCACATCCGGACGATCAGCAAGTACGCCGGGAATACCAGCAGATCTGGGTGCAACTGGGTGAGCGCAGCATCGAACAACTGATCGACTTGCCGTTGATGGAAGATCCGGCCTCACTGGTGACGCTGGATGCGTTGAGCAAGCTGTTCGCACCGGCGTTGCAGTCGGACGCCAACCTTGCCTGCCTGACCATTTGCAAAGCGGTCAGCCTGAGCCTGCAACATGGCAATTGCGATGCCTCTTGCGTGCTTTATGCCAACGTCGCCCGCGTCGCCGGGCGGCGCTTCGGCGACTATGCCGCTGGCTACCACTTTGGCCGTTTGGGGTGTGATCTGGTCGACCGACGTGGCCTGACACGCTACGAGGCGAGCACTTATCTGTGCTTCTCGATCTTCGTGGTGCGCTGGATGCGCCCGGTGCGCGAGTGCCGCGAATTGCTGCGCCGTGCACTCAGCGCCGCCAACCGCATCGGCGATTTGCCCTACGCGGCGTATGCCGGCAACAGCCTGATTTCTGACCTGCTGTTTATTGGCGAACCGCTGGCGGAGGTGCAGGTTCAGGCCGAAGCGGGGCTGGCCTACGCGCAGAAAATCCGCTTCGGGCTGGTGGTGAACTTCATGAGTTGCCAACGAGCATTGATCCGCATGCTGCGCGGGCAGACTGTGGAATTTGGCAGTTTCAACGATGAACAATTTGATGAAACGCGCTTCGAGGCGAAACTCGCTGCGCCTGATCTGGCGTTGGCCCGTGGCAAATATTGGGTGCGCAAGTTGCAGGCGCGCTATCTGGCCGGGGATTACGCGGCAGCGGCTGATTGCGCGGCTCAGGCCCGGGAATTGATGTGGGTAATTTCTTCGTTTTTCGAGGAGGCCGAATACCACTTCTACGCAGCACTGACGTTGGCTGTTCATAGCGACGCCGATACCGATCCACTGCAACGCTTGGCAGAGCACCACGATCAACTGCAAATCTGGGCACAGCAGTGTGCCGAAACCTTTGCCAGCCATGTGGCGCTGGTCGGCGCCGAAATCGCGCGGGTTGCGGGGCAAATGATCGAAGCAGAGTTGCTGTACGAGCGGGCGATTCAATTGGCGGTGGATAGCGGTTTTGTCCACATCGAGGCTTTGGCCAACGAACTGGCGGCGCGTTTCTACGGCGCTCGCGGTCTGGCGAAAATCGCCCGCGTCTACCTGCAAGACGCACGCTACGGTTACTTGCGTTGGGGCGCCGATGGCAAGGTGCGGCAACTGGAGCGGCGGCACCGTTTTCTGCGCCAGGAAGACGCGCAGCCGAGCGCGACTGCGACCATCATCACCGCCGTTGAGCATCTGGATCTGGCCACAGTGCTCAAGGTGTCCCAGGCCGTGTCTGGCGAAATTGTTCTCGACCGGTTGATTGAAACGGTCATGCGCACCGCCATCGAACAGGCCGGCGCCGAGCAGGGTGTGCTGATTCTCACCGAAGGCGAGACGCCGTATATCGCCGCGCGAACGCGCATTGGCGACAGCGCCACATTACTGTGCAATGAGCCCGTCAATGCCGCGGCGCTGGCCGAATCGGTGCTCTACCAGACCCTGCGCACCGGCGAAAACCTATGTCTGGACGATGCCGTCGCCGATCCGGCATTCGCCGCCGATCCCTACATGCACCAGCACGGCGCCCGCTCGATTCTGTGCCTGCCATTGATGAATCAGGGGCGGGTCGCCGGCGCGCTGTACCTGGAGAACAACCTGTCGGCGGGGGTGTTCAGCCCGGCGCGTATTGCCGTGCTGCGGCTGGTCGCTTCACAAGCGGCAATCTCGCTGGACAACGCACGGCTGTATCGCGACGTCGCCAAGCGTGAAGCAAAGATTCGCCGGCTGGTCGACGCCAACATCATCGGCATCATTGTCTGGAGTGTCGAAGGAGAAATCATCGAGGCCAACGACGCTTTCCTGCGCATGGTCGGCTATCAACGAGATGATCTGCTTTCGGGGAAAGTGCATTGGCGCGACATGACCCCACCGGCTCGGCGCGCTGAAAGCGAAGCGGCGCTCGCGACGGCGATCCGCACCGGGCGTGCCCAGCCGTTCGAAAAGGAATACATCCGCAAAGACGGCAGCCGCCTGCCGGTGATCGTCGGTCTGGCCGCATTCGAAGCCAGTCAGCAACAGGGCGTGGCATTCGTGCTTGATTTAAGCGAACGCAAACAGGCGGAAGAACAAGTGCGCGAAGGCGAACGCCGGTATCGCGAGGTGCAAGCGGAATTGGCCCACGCCAACCGCGTGGCGACCATGGGCCAGCTGGCGGCGTCAATCGCTCACGAAGTCAACCAGCCGATCGCCGCCACCGTGACCAATGCCAACGCCGCGTTGCGCTGGCTCGGCGCACAACCACCGAACACCGGTGAAGTCGAACTGGGGCTCAAGCGCATCATCAACGATGGTAACCGCGCGGCCGACGTGCTCGGTCGCATCCGCGCGCTGATCCGCAAGACACCACCGCAACGGCAAGCGCTGGATCTCAATGCGGTGGTGGAGGAGATGGTCGGGTTTACGCGCAGTGAGGCGACTCGATATGGGGCGATGGTGTCCGTGCAACTGGCCAGCGACTTGCCGGCGGTATTGGCCGACCGGGTTGAGTTGCAACAGGTTCTGCTCAATCTGATCGTCAACGGCCTCGAAGCCATGGCGGTGATGGCGGAGGGCGTGCGTCGGCTGTCCATCACCAGCGATGTTGCCGGTGGAAACGTGCGGATTACCGTCAGCGACTCCGGGCCGGGATTTGCCTGCGAGCGCGCGGAAGAAGTCTTCACCGCGTTCTACACCACCAAACCCACCGGACTGGGGATGGGCCTGTCGATCTGCCGCACGATCATTGAGGCGCATGGCGGACGCTTGTGGGCGGAGGCGAATGCGCCTTGTGGGGCGCGGGTTGTGTTGGCGTTGCCGGGGTATAAGCAAAGTCCTTTCGCCGAAGGCGGATGCGATTGAGTTGCCGAGTTATGAGGCACTGCAGCGAACATAGGTTGCAATGTGCGCGAGGTGACCAGTCGGTGTTTATCGTGAACACATAGTTCTCGAATGTCGATATCAGACACGATCATGGCGCAATCAGGCTACTGACTCATCGGGCAGGCCGGGTAAGGTGAGGTGTCTTTAAGTCAAGATAACCTCATAAAGATCATGGGGTTGATAAGAACTGCGGCGGTTGAAGGGGGCTTCTTTCGGGAAGTCCTGCAGGCAACGATGATGATCGTTTGCCCGCATCAATTAGCTTGAATGTCGATCAGCAGAGAATAAAAAAACCAATGATCAGCCCTAACTCCATGGATTCGAGTAGCCAATTGGCGCAGGGCTTCAAGCCTCGTCACGTCACCATGCTGTCCATCGCCGGGATCATCGGCGCCGGTTTGTTCGTAGGTTCAGGGCATGCCATTGCCGCAGCGGGGCCGGCGGTGCTGCTGGCTTATCTGTTCTCCGGTTTGCTGGTGGTGCTGGTCATGCGCATGCTCGGCGAAATGGCGGTGGCCAATCCCGACACCGGCTCGTTTTCGACCTATGCCGACCAGGCGATCGGGCGCTGGGCGGGCTTCACCATCGGCTGGCTCTACTGGTGGTTCTGGGTGTTGGTGATTCCCATCGAAGCATTGGCGGCCGGGCATGTGCTGAATCAATGGTTTCCACAGGTGGATGCCTGGTTGTTCGCCTTGGGCTCGATCATTGCGCTGGTGGTGACCAACCTGTTCAGCGTGTCCAAGTATGGGGAGTTCGAATTCTGGTTCGCCATGGCCAAGGTTGTGGCGATCATCGGTTTTATCGGTGTCGGTTTTGCGGTGTTGATGGGCTGGATTCCCGACAGGCAAGTCAGCGGGTTGAGCGGGTTGATGGCCGACCACGGCGGATTTGCGCCCAACGGTTTGTCGGCGGTTGTCGGCGCCTTCATCACCATCATGTTCAGCTTCATCGGTACTGAAGCGGTGACCATTGCCGCTGCCGAATCGAATGATCCGTCGCGAAACATTGCCAAGGCCACGCGCTCGGTGATCTGGCGCATCGGTGTGTTTTATTTGCTATCGATCTTCGTGGTGATCTCCGTGGTGCCGTGGAATGATCCGTTGCTGGCCTCGGTCGGGTCTTATCAGCGCGCGCTGGAAATCATGAACATTCCCCACGCCAAGTTCATGGTCGACGTGGTCGTGCTGATCGCCGTGGCGAGTTGCATGAACTCCTCGATCTACATTGCCTCGCGCATGCTGTACTCGCTGGGCCGGCGAGGCGATGCGCCGAAAGCACTGAAGGCGACCTCATCGGCAGGCGTGCCGCGTGCAGCCGTCATCGCCAGTACCGTACTGGGTGCATTGATCACCGTATGGAGCTATTTCATGCCCGCCGGGCTGTTTCAATTCCTGCTGGCCAGCTCCGGCGCGATTGCCTTGCTGGTGTATCTGGCGATCGCGGTATCGCAGTTGCGCATGCGGCGGATTTTGCGTCAGCGCAATGTCGAGCTGACCTTTCGCATGTGGCTGTTTCCGTGGCTGACCTGGCTGGTGATCGTGTTTATCTGCGCCGCGCTGGCGGTGATGATGATCACCCCGGAGCATCGCACCGAAGTCACCACCACCATCGGTCTGGCGTTGGCGATTTCCTTTATCGGCCTGGTGACGTCGCGTCACCCTGCGCCGACGGCGACGGTCACGTCGGTGGGGTAAAAAATCGGCAGCTCATTGCGCTGAACCTTTCGCTGGCGCCCGGATTTACGTCAAAGCCTGAATGACATTGGCTGCCATTTTTTCAGGACTGATCGTCCCGTCCAATCGCAACACCGAGGCCGTTTGCGCTGATAACCACGCCTCGTGCCAGGCGCGATTGCGTCCTGAAAAGTCCGGATTGTCGTACTGCGAGGCCCATTCTCGAAAGGCGGCATGTATCTCATGCATGTCGCCACCCGGTGCAATCCGCTCTCCAAAGCGTTGCTTTTCCCGTGCCGCCAGCCGTTCGAGGCGAACGGACGTTGGTGTGACAACGAACACAATCAGATCGGCATGGGCAATCAACGCATCCCCCCAATCAATACAAGAACCCGTCAGCACCCAATCGTCGTCACCGAGTTCTTGCTGCATCAATGAAACACGCTCACTGACCGCACGCTTGGTTGTGAACGGAGGATTGGTAGGCATCCAGAAGAAATCGTCGACATCGACCTGGCGTATGCCCAGTAGAAGGGCGAGGTGCTGACCCAAAGTCGTCACGCCCGCACACGAAGCGCCTGTAATGTAGATCCGCAATTCTTCCTCCTTGAGTCTTGGCCGGTTTCGGGGGCAGCAATATATCAAGATCTCCTTGCGTGTCAGTGCCGCTATTCAGGACTCACGGTTTATCACTGCCGATTCCGCATCCGTATAGTTCTTGCGCCATCAGGCGGTTGGCCATAAACCCTCCTGTTCAGGTCAATGAAGCCGGTGAGTCACCGGCACAAGGAGGAATCATGGACGCCAGCGCAATTCCCGAAGGTTTCGCCCCGTTTACCCGCAGCAGTCCGCTGCTTGATCTGCTTGGTCCGATCTACGCGAAGGGCAGCGGCCTACAACTGGAACTGGGATTGCTGACCGACTCACGCCATGCCAATGGCCGGGGCACCTTGCATGGCGGCGTGTTGGCGACGTTGGCCGATGTCGGTATGGGTTACGCCATGGCCTTTTCCTGCGACCCGCCACAGCCATTGATCACCGCGAGCATGACCCTGGATTATCTCGGCGCGGTAAAAATGAACGAGTGGCTGCAAGTGCGTCTGGAATACTCGAAAAAAGGACGCCAACTGGCGTTCGCCGCCGTCAGCTTGCATGTCGGGGAGCGAACGGTGGCGCGGGCCAGTGCGGTGTTTGCGGTGCCGATGGGTTGAAAAGGCATGGCCATCAAGGCGTTGGTCCACAGACCACAGCATGATGCTGATCGAATGAGTGTGGTCCAGTGGAATGACGGCATGTAGTCGGTAGTGGCTTGCCAACCACTGCTTTCGGCCAATAGCAGACATTCGATTGAGTGCCTCCTCGAACCAACCTGCCGATCTTCACCTAGCGATTGCGGCGTTTCTAGCTACGCTTGCCAGCAAGAGACTGGCGTAAGTACGCCAGCTCTTGAATTGCGGACTCGGGAGCCAACATACATGGATAGCATGCAGGACGTTTACCCATCAGCGACCGTTCTGGTGGTCGACGATACACCCGATAACCTGATGCTGATCGCAGAGTTGCTCAAGGACAAATATCGGGTCAAGGCCGCCAACAGCGGCGAAAAGGCCCTGCGCCTGCTACAGGCAGACCCGCTTCCCGACCTGATCCTGCTGGACATCATGATGCCGGGCCTGTCCGGTTATGACGTTGCCGAGCAGCTCAAGCTTGACGCTCGCATTCGTCACATACCGATCATTTTCCTGACCGCCATGACCGCTACGCAGGACGAGATTCGCGGCTTGAGCCTCGGTGCTGCGGATTACATCACCAAGCCGATCATTCCCCCGGTTCTGATGGCCAGGGTCGAGACTCAGATCAAGCTCAAGGCCGTTGCCGATTTCCTGCGCAATCAGAACGATTTTCTGGAGCAGGAAGTGCAACGGCGCACCCGCGAGGTGATCGCCATCCAGGATGTCACGATCCACGCCATGGCCTCGCTGGCTGAAACCCGTGACAACGAAACCGGCAACCACATTCGCCGCACCCAGCACTACATCAAACGCCTGGCTGAACTGTTGCGCAATCACCCGCGCTTCCGGGACTTCCTCGACGAGGACACCATCAAACTGCTCTTCAAATCGGCACCGCTGCACGATATCGGCAAGATTGGCATTCCTGATCGCATCCTGCTGAAACCGGGACGGCTGACCGCCGAAGAGTTCGAGATCATGAAAACCCACACCACATTGGGGCGCGACGCCATCCAGCACGCCGAGGATCAGTTGGGAATAAACGTCGACTTCCTTCATCTGGCCAAGGAAATTGCCTACGGCCACCAGGAAAAATGGGATGGCAGTGGCTATCCACAGGGTGTGGCCACCGATGACATCCCGATCAGCGCCCGATTGATGGCCGTGGCGGATGTCTACGATGCGCTGATCAGTCGCCGCGTGTACAAGCCCGGCATGCCCCACGAGCAGGCGGTGAAAATCATCCGCGAAGGCCGGGGCTCGCATTTTGATCCGGACATCTGTGACGCGTTTCTCGCCAATGCCGAACAGTTTCGCGCAATTGCCGAGCGATTTGCCGACAGCGACCAGGACATGGCCAGGCAGTTAGCCCTGCTTGAGCAAATTGCTGATCGTCCCTGAGCCCCGCGCATCACTCTGCACATCCAGCTGAAAGAGGCCGTTTATGAACAGACTGTTCGAGATGCTCGAGCGCCTGTCCCTGCGCAGCAAATTGATCATCGGCTTCGCGGCGTTGATGACATTGATCCTGATACTCGGCGTGCAAAGCCTGCGCACCCAGTATTCGCTCAGGCATGAAATGCAGCAGCTGTACCAACAGGATCTTGCCGGTATCCAGCATGTGCAGGAAGTTCGGGTGCAACTACCGCATCTGTTGCTGGCCATGCAACGGGCGATCGCGACCAATAACGCCGACATCCGCATCAGCGCCAGGGCGCAGATGGACCGCGCCCAAGAGCGCCTCCTCGAAGCGTTGGCGCAGGTGCGTCCAACACTGCGCAGACAGAGCAGCATCAGCAGCCTGCTGGAATTCGAACGGGTATTACAGCGTCTGCAAAAAGATGGCGATGAAGCGTTGGAGTTCGCCGGCAAGGGGTCCTTGGGTCAGGCCTTGATGTTGCTCAACAGTAAGGATTTTCTTGCGTTGGAACAGGGCGGCGACGGGTTGCTCAACCAGATCGAGAAAAACAAGGAAGCCGACATCCACGATACGGCGAAGAACCTCGCTGAGTACGCCCAGCGCAGCAGCATGATCACCTATGTCTTGCTGTTGGGCGGTTCAACGCTGGCTTTGCTGTTGACCTGGCTGGTCAGCTATTCCATTCGTGTGCCGCTCAACCGTGTCCGCGTGGCGGTTGATGAATTGGCGTCGGGCAAGCTGGACGGCCAGATCCCCCACACCGACCTGCGCAACGAAACCGGCGACTTGGCGCGGGCCATTGCCACGCTGCAAGTGGAGGCTTGTCAACTTGAACGCCAGCGTTGGGTGAAAGGCCATGCCTCGCTCCTGCAAGTGGATCTGCAACATGCAGAGACGCCACAGCAGTTGGCCCAGGCTTTTTTTAGCCGCATCGCGCCCCGTTTGGGCATGTGCCAAGGGGCGCTTTACGTGCTTTATGAGGGCGCGTCGCGCCTGCAATTAGTCGGCGGTTATGCGGTGGACAGTGAGCACCCCTTGCCCGTGGAGCTTGAACTCGGTGAGGGGTTGCTTGGCCAGTGCGCACTGGATCGCCAACCCCGTCAGCTTGATGATCTGCCCGAATCGTTCTGGCATGTGCGCGCGCAGTTGGGCGCAGCAGCCGCCAGCCATCTGATGGTGCAGCCGGTGCTGCGTGGCGAGCGTCTGCTCGGGGTTGTGGAAATGGCTGGCTTTCACTCGCTGGAGGAGAAAGAGGCGTTGCTCTTGCAAGAAGTCCTGCCGAGACTGGCTGGTGCGATGGCCATTATGGAACGCAGCGAAGCAGCCCAGGCGCTGCTGCAGGAAACACGGCGCCAGGCTGACGAAATGGGCGCGCAAACCTTGCTGCTGGAACACCAGGCCAGAGAGCTCGAGGCCCAGCAGGCAGAACTGCGCGCCACCGAGGCCTGGTACCGCGGCATCATCGAGGCAGCACCGGACGGCATGCTGGTGCTGGGAGCCGACGGCCGCATCCTGATGACCAACCCGCAAATGGACACCTTGTTTGGTTACGCCCCCGGCGAGCTGATTGGCGCCAGCATCGAGCGTCTGGTACCGCAGGCTGCCCGCGAGCGGCATGTCAGATTACGCGACGGCTTCATTGCCAGCGGCGGAACCCGGCAGATGGGCGGCGATCTGGACGATTTGAGCGGAGTACGCAAAGACGGCAGCCTGTTCTCCGTGGAAATCGGCCTTTCCCATTTGCCCCGCCTCGAGGGTCGTGGCGTCTGTGTGTGTGCCTCGGTGCGCGACGTGAGTGAACGCCGGGCGATGGAAGCCAGGCTGCGAACTGCCAGCGATCGCCTGAACCTGGCACAAGAGGCCGGTGACATCGGGTTGTTCGACGTCGATCTGGTCAGCGGCACAAACTATTGGACTCCTCAGCTTGAAACGCTGTTCGGACTTGAGCCTGGCGGCTTCGGTGGCTCGTTGGCGCACTGGAAGGCGCTGGTGCATCCCGAGGATGTGGCGCGAGTCAGCAGCACGTTCGAGAACGCCGTTCAGAGTGGCGATGATCGCGTCGAGTTCGACTTCCGGATCGTGCGTAAAAACGACGGGCAGGTGCGCACGTTCCGCTCGCTGAATCGCTTCTCACGCACGCCTGACGGCAAGCCATTGCGCGCAACCGGCATCAACATCGACGTCACCGCACTGGCAGAGGCTAGGGCTGCAGCGGAAGAGGCCACGCTGGCCAAGAGCGAGTTCCTCGCCAACATGAGCCATGAGATCCGAACACCGATGAACGCCATCATCGGCATGAGCCACTTGGCGCTGCGTACAGAACTGGATAAACGCCAGCGCAACTACATTGAAAAGGTGCACCGATCAGCGGAGAACCTGCTGGGAATCATCAACGACATCCTCGACTTCTCCAAGATCGAGGCCGGCAGGATGAGCCTCGAACACGTGCCTTTCCGCCTGGAGGACGTATTCGACAGTTTCACCTCGATGATTGGCCTGAAGACCGAGGACAAGGGCCTGGAGTTGTTGTTCCAGATCCCGCCCGACTTGCCCACGGCACTGCTGGGCGATCCTCTGCGGTTGGGGCAAGTGCTGATCAACCTGGGCAACAACGCAGCCAAATTCACCGAGCACGGCGAGATCGTGGTCGGAGTGGAAGAAGTGGGGGCGCACACGGACAGTGTGCAACTGCATTTCTGGGTCCGCGACACAGGCATTGGCATGACCGTCGAGCAGTGTTCACGCCTGTTTCAGTCATTCAGCCAGGCGGACAGTTCGATCACCCGCAAATACGGTGGCACCGGGTTGGGGCTGTCTATCTCGAAGAAACTGGTGGAGCTGATGGCCGGCCGAATCTGGGTCGAAAGTGAACCGGGGATCGGCTCCACATTCCATTTCCAGGTGCAACTCGGCGTGCAGCAAAACGTGCAGCCGCGCCGTATGTTCAAGGCCGGCGAACTGCTTGGTATGCGGGTACTGGTCGTGGATGACAACACCAGTGCCCGTGAAATTCTCTCGGGCATGGCACGCAGCTTTGGCCTGGAAGTGGATGTCGCGCAGAGCGGTAGTCTGGCGCTGCGCATGTTGGCCGACGCCGAGCACAAGGTATTGCCTTACGATCTGGTCTTGATGGACTGGCGGATGCCCGGCATGGATGGCATGGAGGCCGTGAGCAGAATGCATTCCGCCAGTCTGATGCGCACACCATCGGTCATCATGGTGACCGCCTTTGGCCGCGAAGAAGCCCGCGAAGAAGCCGAACGCCAGGGCCTCCAGTTGCCGGTGATACTGACCAAACCCGTTACGCCGTCCTCGTTACTCGAAGCCATCGGTGTCGTGCTGGGCAGAGACACGAACAGCGATACTCGGGCTGGCGAACGCTCCCTACAGAATGCCGATACCGTCGCCAGTCTCAAGGGAGCGCGGCTGCTTCTGGTCGAAGATAACGAACTGAATCAGGAATTGGCCAGCGAGCTGCTGGAAAGTGTCGGAATACGCTTGCGACTCGCCACGCACGGCCAAGAGGCCTTGGATATCCTCGGCGAGGATGGCGACTTCGATGGCGTGCTGATGGACTGCCAGATGCCAGTGATGGATGGCTACACGGCCACCCGGCAAATTCGCCAGCAACCGCGCTTCAGCACTCTGCCAGTGATCGCCATGACCGCCAACGCTATGGACGGTGACCGCGAGCGTGCGCTCGAATGCGGCATGAACGACCATATCTCCAAGCCACTGAATGTCGAAACCATGTTCGCCACAATGGCAAAGTGGATCAAGCCACGAGCCGCTCAAGCACCACTGAACGCAGTCTTCGCCGATGGCTTGCCAGATCGTCTTGAGGGCATTGATCTGGCGGCGGGTCTCGCCACCTGCATGGGGCGGCGGGATCTCTACTTACGTCTGCTCTGCAAGTTTCGCGATACTCAGACAGACTTTGCCGGGCAATTCCAGGCCGCACGAATCGATCCGGATCCTGGTGCCGCGGGACGGCTGGCGCACAGTTTGCGCGGCACCGCCGGCAACATCGGCGCCAAGGCTGTGGCGCAGGCTTGCACGTTGTTAGAACAGGCCTGCCAGAACGGCGAGCCGGCTATGGTAGTGCAAGCGCTAGCGATGCAGGTCGAACATTGCTTGCTCCCGACCCTGGCGGCTCTGGCCAACCTTAAAACAAACACACCGGCCTCCATGGATGGCTACCCGCTGGACGACTCGGCAATCAGCGAGCAACTGAACAGGCTTATTGTTCTTTTGGACGAAGGTGATACGGCGGCTTCGGACGTGCTGGTGGCACTGCGCAATATGCCACTCGATCGAGCGTTGGCAGAACGGCTGGCACTCGCCGCGGCACAGGTGGAACTGTTCGACTTTGATCGCGCCTTGCAGCTCATTCAGGATAAATGAGTTGGGTAGCAGGTAGCCGCTAACCATTAACTGCGATTATCGAGTCGACCCAGTCCAGGCCAATACCTGGAACCCCAAGGATCCCGGGTACATGCCGATCAGCTAAGCTGTCTGCTCAGACGACTTGAGCAGTGCACGATGCAGCGAACAAATCCGCTTTCATGTTGGGAGTCGACGGGCAAAGGAAATGTTTAATTTCTTTTTGACTTTTTTGTTCGTGTTGATCCCCACGGCGTCACTTTCACTCGACAGTTATCTGCGTTACCGAGTGGCAAAAAACCGCCCGGTGAGCAAGGCGTGGAAAGGTTGCAATCACGTGCTTGCGATCCTGCTGATCATGCAGTTGCTGGGTTTGGCGCTGTACTTCTTTTACCTCGCCTGAGCCTGAACGTTTACGCCAGTTCGTCAGGCACCTTAACGGCCTCGATGCGCGCCGAAATCCATTGCCGACTGTAGGCCAGAACGCCCTGAGCGAGGGCCGTGGGGAAGTGGATAAAGCCGTGGGGCGAGGAGGGCAGCAGGTACATGTCGACCGGCGCCGATTGCGCCCAGCGTTTGGCCATGTCGAGGGTGTCGTCGCGCAGTGGATCGAGTTCACCGGCAAACAGCAGGGCGGGCGGGAAACCGCTGAAGTCGCCGTACAGAGGTGATAACGGCGGCTGACGGCGCTGTTCGTCAGTCATCTCCGGGGTGAGCAGGCGCAGTGCCTCGACCATGCCGGGGCCGTCCAGCACCAGTGTGTCTGCAGGCGCGCTGCGTACGCTTGGGGTTCCGGCCAGGTCGTAGACGCCGTAATACAGCAGCGCGGCGCTGATGCGTTGCAGCAACTCCGGCCACTGCTTGAGCGCCAGCAAGGTCGCCGCGGCCAGATGACCGCCCGCCGACTCACCGACCACCACGACGGGCAGACCGGCAAATTCGGCATCACTCAATACCCCGCGAGTGGCGCTGAGGCAGTCTTCCAGCAGACCTTCAAGCGGCGTCGAAACCGCTAATCGATAATCGACCGAGACCACCGTCACCTGACAGGTGTTGACGATGGCGATGTTGAAATTGTCGTCCATCTGCGCATTGCCGATCACCCAGCCGCCACCGTGAAAGTCCAGCACCACGCCTTTTGCCGGACCTTTGGGGCGGATGATCCGCACCGGTACATTCCCCAGCATCTTCTGCTCAGCCGTCAGACCATGCTCGCGCAACTTCCTCGCACCGCCGACCTGACTGACGCGCAACAGTGCCTGAATCAAGCGCGGTGTCAGGCGATTGCGGATCTTGAAACGCGGCAGCCAGGCGAGTTTGCGGTTGAAGGCGCGCACCTGCGCCAACTCGCGCTGGCCTTGCGGCCACGGTGTTTCGGTCCCCCAATTGGCATTGGTCATCAGCGGTTCTTGATCAGGATGGAGAAATTCAACGCGGCGGCCACGCACAACCACGCCAGATACGGAAACAGGATCAGACCCGTGATCAGGTCCAGTTGTATCGCCAGCACCACCATTGCCGCAACCACCAGCCACAGCACCGTGAGAATCACCATCGCCGCCAGCACCTGATGCGCGCCGAAGAACACCGGCGTCCACAACGTGTTCAACGCGATCTGCGCCGCCCACAGCGCCAGCACAGTCTGGCTGCCGGGGATCAGGCTCAAACGGTAACCGGCCCAGGCCAGCAGCAGGTAGATAATCGTCCAGGCCACAGGGAACGCCCAGTTGGGCGGGGTAAAACCGGGTTTGTTCAGTGTTTCGTACCACGGCCCCGGTTTGAACATCACGCCGGTGGCTGCCGCTGCTGCGCAGGCCAGAAGAAAAATAAAAAAGGTCATCGCCGATCCTTGGCTGCAAGCAGCCGGTAAGGGGTTTAAGAAAAGGACGCTCCGGCGCGCGAAAAGTTTGCTATGAAATCCAGATTGACCGGAGAGGCTATTCAATTTGAACTAAAAACTGACCACCGCGTCAGGATAATCAGTCGCCTTTTTCTACTGACGCGGATGACATCATGTACACCTATCACATCGATTACCGATTCAACGGCGAGCCTCGCACCTTTCTGCTTGAACTCAAAGAACAGCAGCTAGCCGAGCACGAGGCCGCGATGCATCTGCTCGAGTTGCACCTGGGCGACGCGGAAAATGGCCTGATCATGCCCACTGCGGATTCGACGGCCGAGGAGATTCTCGAGCATGCAGAGCGGGTAGGGATTACAGACATCAAGGTTGTCAGCCAAACCAATTGAAGTGCACAGCAGACGTTGGCAACGGCGGTGATCCATCGCATGCTGTGTGCCCACTTCACTGTACGCCCGGAGGACACGCCTTGACCTTGAGCCGCGCTGATCTTGCTTACGTTCTGCAAGTCCTGGAGCAAGACACGATTCACGACCTGAGCCTTATTTGTCAGGCTGTGCAGATGAATCCTCGCGACCTGTTGAATCAAGTCGCGATTGCCATGGCCGATCAGTTCCTTAGCGGTGAGCGCGATTTTCACGCATGCGACGAGGTGATGAATCTGTTGTTCGGCGATATCGTTAATGTCGGCATGGATGCCGAAATGCCCGAGCCGGCTTTTTCCATCTACCTCGCGTTTGATTCCGGAGAGCATAGGCACACCGGTGATAACGAGGAGGTCGTACCGTGGGAAAAATGGACGCGACCTGAGCTCGTGCAGATTCTTGATCGGCTGACGGGTAGCTTGTCCGAGGCTCGTCGATAGTTACACGCTCTCTAGCGCTGGGTGGTCGACAAGCAGGTTTGCCCGCTCTTGATAGAACCGCAAAAACTCCTGCGCCGGCATCGCTTTGCCGAACAGCCAGCCCTGACCAAACTGCACACCGTGACCGCGCAGGTAATCGCGCTGGGCTTCGGTCTCAATGCCTTCGGCAACGATCTGCAGACGCAGACTCTTGGCCATTTCGATGATGTGGCCGGTCACTGATCCGGTGGCCGCGTCTTGCTCGATGTTATCGACGAACGACTTGTCGATCTTCAGCACATCCAGCGGCAATTGCTGCAAATGCTGAAGACTGGAAAAACCGGTGCCGAAATCGTCGATGGCTGCGAGATAGCCCAGCTCGCGGGCGCGATTGACTGTCGTGCGCGCGGCGTCGATCTCGACGAAACCGCGTTCGGTGGCTTCCAGCCAGATCTGCTGTTGCTGCACATCGGCGCGGCGTAATGCGGCCTCCAGCTTCGGCAGAAAGCGGCCGCTGCTGACGTCTTTGGCAGCCAGGTTGATTGCCACGTGCAAGCCGCGCTCCTTGACCAGCAACGGGCCGAGGTCATGCATCACATTGTCGATGACCTGATCGGTGATCGGCAAAATCAAACCGCTGTGCTCGGCCATGGGGATAAACGCATCGGGGCAGACCCGCGTACCGTCCGGGTGCTGCCAACGCACCAGTGCCTCAGCGCCAACGCAGGCGCCGTCGTCCAAGCGAATAATCGGTTGATAGTGAACGACGAACTCACGGTTGCGCACCGCCAATTGCAATTCGGCCAGCGGCGACAGGCGTTGGCGAGTGCGGCGCACGATCCGCAACACCAGCACGCCGGCGAGTAAACCGCCGATGGGCAGCATCAGCATTTCCCGGCGAACCAAGCCCTGCATCAGCTCATGGCGGGACAGCGCGGCGATCGCCACCCAGTCGCCGCTGTGCACGAGGGTGTAGAGGTAGCCGTCGTCGAGCCCCGAGTGCGGACCAGAATGCACCCGAGCGAGAAAGTGTTCCGCGCCGGGGCGCGAGGCGCTGACCAGTTGCCCGGCAGCGGTGCCGACGGCCAGATGCAGATCCTCATCGAGCGTTACATGCAGGAACTGCTGTGGATCGACCAGCACATTGAACGCGGCGTATTGCAGAGCCATCATCGGCTTGGCCGCGACGATGCGCGACTGCACACCGAGGGACACGCGCACACCGTCGGCGGTGATGAAGTCTTCCTGCCACGGCGCCGCATGCTGGCCGACCGTACCCCACGAACCGCAGGCGTAAATCTCTTCTTCGACGTAACCGATCGACTTCACTGACAGGGTGTTGATGGTCAGCAGCCGCATCTCGTCGATGCTCTCCGGCGTGCAGGGGGCGAGGTTCGAACCGGCGATGCTCTTCAGCGCACCGGCTGCTTCGCTGAAGGTGCCATTGGCGCGGCTGGAGGCCACCGCCGCGAGGGTTTCCAGGCGCTGCTGCGCCGCCGCCAGATTCAACATCCAGGCGACGTAACCCATCAAAAGGAGCGGAAGCAAGACACACGGAAGGCCCAGGAGAACGCTCCCCCAGACAATGCGTTTTTTGTTCATTTGGCGCCACCTTGGCCACAAGGCCTGTGACGTGCGCACAGCACGGCTGTTTTCAGCCACTGCACAATAACGCCGCCGGGATCGGCGGATATTGTTGTAGATCAACTATTCCACTGCCGGCCTTCAATCCCTGTGGTTTGCCACAGGTTTGCGGCAAACCACAGATCTCCAATAGACCAAAGAACCCTGTAGGAGTGAGCCTGCTCGCGATCGCGGTCTATCAGCCACATCATTGCTAAATGACCCACCGTTATCGCGAGCAGGCTCACTCCTACAAAATTTGTGTCAAATCCAGGATATCCAGCAATCCCGAACTCCTGCAGTTTTTGTGTGAAAACCCAGATATCCAGCATCCCGAAGAACCCTGTGGGAGCGAGCTTGCTCGCGAAGGGGCCCTGTCAGCCAACCTCACATTAACTGACCTGCCGCATTCGCGAGCAAGCTCGCTCCCACAGTGTCGCCGCTCGAACTCCACCATCCGACCCGATGGACAATTCACGCACCCCACGGCCCATTCGCGCAGGCATTTCCGTGCAGCGCGAATTTGTCATATTCGGTCTAAATCCGGTGCAGATAGTAGGCAGCCCAACGCTAACCGAAATGAGGCCGCACCGTGTTCCAACGTCTGCTGTGTTCGCTGTCCGTACTGAGCCTGTCCATCGCCGCCGCCCATGCTGCCGAAACAGTGCCGCTGGACACCCCGCGCCTGAAAGGCATGGACAATTTCCGCGATGTCGCCGGCACCACCACCGCGTATTCCACCGCTCACGACGGCACCATGCGCGCTGGCGTGTTCTACCGCGCCAACGCGGTAACTCCAACTGCCTCTGACTTGGCGACCCTCAACAGCCTTGGCATCAAAGCCGTCTACGACCTGCGCACTCCTAGCGAAATCGCTGCGACCCCCGACACGATGCTGAGCGGCGCGACCTGGCAGAACATCGACATCATCGGCAGCACCACCTCCGGCGCGAACATCACCACCGTCTCGTTCAAAAGCGCCGCCGACGCCATCGCCATGATGGAGCAGACCAACCGTGCCTTCGTCAGCGACGCCGGCATGCGCGGCCAGTTCGGCAAGCTGTTCAATGAACTCGCCAGCGTCGATGCCGCGCAACTGTTCCACTGCACCGCCGGCAAGGACCGCACCGGCTGGACCGCCGCCGTGTTGCAGAGCATCGCCGGTGTCGACAACGCGACCATCATGGCCAACTACCTCGCCACCAACGACTACACCGCCGCGCGCGTCGCCGCCACGTTGAAAGCGATGCCCGCCAGTATGGCCGCCGTGTATGAGCCACTGCTCGGCGTCCAGGCCAGCTACCTACAAGCCGGCCTCGACGAAGTCACCGCGCAATACGGCAGCATGGACAACTACCTCAAACAAGGCCTCGGTCTGTCGCAGGAAACTATCTACGTCCTGCGCGGCAAACTGGTCGAATACAACAGCCTGCCGGGCCAGGCCGGGCTGATCGGCAACGCCGCCGCCGGTGCCGAACTGCTCCGCCAATTGCAGAACACCAACCTGTCCGGCACCTACAGCGCCTACAACTACTACCTGCAATCGGCCATCGACGCGGGCACTCTCGGCGGTGTCGAATCCCAGGTCGGCGGTCAGGTCCACGCCGACGCCGCCAGCTACCTGCTGCGGCAAAACGCGATGATCGAACAAGCCGCCGCACCGTTCGCCAGCGGCAGCGACCTCAAAGTCGGCCAATACCGCCTCTGGACCACCGCGCTCGCCGGCTACCTCGGCACCGACGGTTCGGCCCAAGCCGACAGCAGCAATGAACACAGCCAAGGCCTGATGGTCGGCATCACCCAACGCTTCAGCGAACAACTCAGCGCACGCGGCGGCTTCGGCTACAGCAAAGGCACTGTCGGCGGCGCGGGTGGCGAAGCCGACACCGACTTCACCTTCCTCAACGTCGGCGCTCGTTACGGTTTCACCAGCCTCGAACAAGGCCTGTTCCTCGACGCCAACGCCAGCGCCGGCTACATCGACTACGACAGCAAACGCGACCTCGGCGGCGGCCTCGGCACCGCAAAAGGCGACACCCACGGCAACCTCAGCGGCGCCACGCTTGCACTCGGCTACCGCGCCCCAATCAACGGCATGACTTTCGAACCAAGCCTCGGCTTGCGCATCAGCCACCTCGACCTCAATGGCTTCACAGAGAAGGGCAGCGAACTCTCCCTCGACGTCGACGACAACAGCGCCACCCGCCGCAGCGCCGTCGCCAACCTCAACGTCGCCTTCGCCCCCGTGGCCATGGGCGCATGGCAACTGGTGCCGGGCGTACAAGTGGGTTACGAACGCACACTGGGCGACAACGAAGTCGACAGCCAAAGCCACCTGCTAGGCCTCGACATCGAACAACGCGCAGCCTTCGACAACCGCGACCAGTTCAGCGGCGGCGTCAACCTCATGGCCAACCTCGGCGCCCTCAGCCTCGGCGCAGAAGTGGGCGCCAATGGCGGTGGCGACAGCCATGGCTTCAACGGCGGCCTCAAGGCCAGCTACGCGTTCTAAAACACACAAAAAACTGTAGGAGCGAGCCTGCTCGCGAAAGCGCCAGATCAGCCAACACCAAAGTAGACTGACCGACCGCCATCGCCAGCAGGGCTAGCTCCCACAGGTTTTGTGGAATACCGACAATCTCCGGCACACCAGAAATCCTTGTGGGAGCTGGCTTGCCAGCGATTGGGCCAGCCCAGCCAACATCACCATCGACTGACCCACCGCCATCGCTGGCAAGCCAGCTCCCACAGTTT
>Ga0160467_100093_pt1 | contig 130861 bp, 122 predicted proteins | sample HID1972I_E11MG_FD_108221 | JGI IMG/M metagenome (GOLD analysis project Ga0160467, IMG submission 108221) | Enriched pill bug-associated microbial communities from UW Madison campus, WI, USA - HID1972I_E11 MG | ecosystem: Host-associated > Arthropoda: Insects > Digestive system > Unclassified ... | reverse complement strand
CACTCCACCGAGACGCGGAACTGGTTCGAAACGGAATTCCCGCAGTTCCTGGCGTCAGCCGCCAAGCCCATCGAACCGGAGAAGCGCTCCAACGAACATGCGAGCCACATTCTGGAAGCGCTTGAAACCGGGCGTGTCTATCGCGGCCACTTCAACGTCAAGAACAATGGCGTCATAACCAACCTTCCTTCTGATGCGATCATTGAGTCGCCCGGTTTCGTGGATCGTTTCGGCATCAACATGGTCTCGGGTATCACGCTGCCGGAAGCCTGCGCAGCGACCTGCATGGCGTCTATCAACGTGCAGCGCATGTCGGTACATGCGGCGGTCAGCGGCGATATCGATCTTCTGAGGCTTGCCGTGCTGCACGATCCGCTGGTCGGTGCCGTCGCCACGCCGGAGGAGGTCTGGCAGATGGTGGACGAGATGGTCGTCGCGCAGGCGCGCTGGTTGCCGCAATATGCGGATGCCGTGCCTGATGCCAAGGAGCGCCTTTCGAAATCGACGGTCAAGACCCGTGACTGGGCGGGGGCTGCACGCCGCAATGTGCGTTCCATCGAGGAATTGCGGGCTGAGAAATCGGCTCTGAAGAAGGCCGTATAAATGAAAAAGCATGGGAACAGGCCGGCGGCGAAAGGGAGTTCGCCGCTTCGGTCTTGGTGATGACAGACGGTGGGCGGTCGAAGAGCTGCCATTTGGGAGGAATGACGATGCAACTTCAACGCAAGATCGGTATCATCTCGGCATTGGGTCTTGGTGTTTCGATGATCGCACTCAGTGCGAACGCCTTCGAAACCACCACGCCGCCGGAGCCGCCGCAGTTTCCGGCGGAAGGCAAGATCAATTATGTAGCGCGCGACTCGATCCACGAATTCAAGGCCCTGCCGAGCTACAGCGAGCCGGACTGGATCACCGAAAAATTCGAGAAGACAGGCAAACTGCCGCCCTTGAAGGAACGCTTGCCTGAGGAGCCGCTGGTCTACAAGACCGGCAACATGGTGGATGGCATCGGCGTTTATGGCGATACGATGCGTCATGTGATCGGCGGACGGCCCGAAGGCTGGAACTACATTGCCGGCCAGAGCCAGGGCTGGGGCGGCATCGATATTGCGCTTTCCGAATGCCTGACGCGCACAGCGCCGCTGTTTCAGGTGAATGCCAAGGACACCGAACCGCTGCCCAATCTCGCCAAAGGCTGGGAATGGTCGCAGGATGGCCACAAGCTGACGATGCATCTGGTCAAGGGTGCCAAATGGTCTGACGGTGTGCCGTTCAACGCCGATGACGTCATGTTCTACTGGGAAGACGCGGTTCTCGATCCCAACGTGTCGCCGCTCGGCGGCGGCGCTTCGCCTGAAGCCTTCGGCGAAGGCACCACGCTCAAAAAGATCGATGACTATACGGTGGAGTGGACTTTCAAGACCGCTTTCCCGAAGCAATATCTCTATACCATGGCTTATCCGAGCTTCTGCCCCGGACCGGCGCATATTCTGAGACCACAGCACCCGAAATATTCCAAGAACACTTATAACCAGTTCAAGAACGCCTTTCCGCCGGAATATATGAACATGCCTGTCATGGGTGGTTGGGTGCCGGTGGAATATCGCCCCGACGACATCATCGTGCTCAGGCGCAATCCATACTACTGGAAGGTCGACGAGAAGGGCCAGCAGCTGCCTTATCTCAACGAGCTTCATTACAAGCTCTCCACTTGGGCCGATCGCGATGTGCAGGCTGTGGCGGGATCGGGGGATTTCTCCAATCTCGAGCAGCCGGAGAATTTCGTCGCTTCGCTGAAACGCGCAGCTGACCCGAATGCGCCGGCTCGCCTTGCCTTCGGGCCACGCCTGATCGGCTATAACCTGCAGATGAACTTTTCCGCCAATGGCTGGGGCAATCCGGACGAGCGCGGGCAGGCCATTCGCGAGCTGAACCGCAACGAGGTGTTCCGTCAGGCGGTGACCTCGGCCCTCGACCGCAAGGCAATCGGCGACTCGCTCGTCAAGGGCCCGTTCACGGCGATCTATCCGGGTGGCATTTCCTCGGGCACCGGTTTTTACGATCGCAATTCCACGGTCTATTACCCCTTCAACCTTAAGGAAGCGAAAGCCGCCCTTGCATCAATCGGCCTGAAGGACACCGATGGCGACGGCTTCTTGAACTTCCCGAAGGAGACACTGGGCGGACGAAACGTCGAGATCATTCTTCTGGTCAATAACGGCTACACGACGGACAAGAGCATTGCGGAAGGCCTTGTCGGGCAAATGGCGAAACTTGGCCTTCGCCTCGTCATCAACAGCCTTGATTCCAACCAGCGCGATGCGGCCCATTATGGCGGTCAGTTCGACTGGCTGGTGCGCCGCAACTCCACCGAGCTTTCGTCCGTGGTGCAGAATACCGAGCAGTTGGCACCCGTTGGCCCGCGCACCAGCTGGAACCATCGCGCACCTGAAGGCAAGGAACTGGATCTGATGCCGTTCGAAAAGGAGATGGCCGATATCGTGCGCAAATTCATCTCCTCGCAGGACAATGCCGAGCGGGCGGAACTGATGAAGCAATATCAGAAGGTCTACACGCAGAACCTCTACACGATCGGGCTTACCGAATATCCCGGCGCGCTTATCGTCAACAAGCGGTTCTCGAATGTGCCGCAGGGCACGCCGATCTTCATGTTCAACTGGGCTGAAGACGCCATCATCCGCGAACGCCTTTGGGTCGCGGCCGACAAGCAGGGCAAATACGAGCTTTTCCCCGAGCAGCTTCCCGGCAAGCCGGGTGAGGGCGGCCCGATCAACTAGAACTCCTCCCGGAGAAAACCCGGTACCGGTCGCGCGTGAAGCGCGGCCGGAGACACACGGACTAGCCAAGCGGAGGATACCCGTTCGATGCTGAGATTCCTGACAATACGCATAGGCTCCGCCATTCCGGTGCTGCTTATCCTGAGCGTGGTGACATTCGCCATCATTCAGGCGCCACCTGGCGACTATGCTGACTACATCCGCTCGCAATTGATGAACCAGGGCGGTGCGTCCTTCGAACAGGCGGAAGCGCAGGCGCAGGCCTACCGCATCGAACACGGTCTCGATAAGCCGATCGTCGTGCAATATTTCAACTGGATCGGGGGTATCATCACACGCGGCGATTTCGGCTACAGCTTCTATTACAACAAGCCGGTTGCCGATGTGGTCGGCGAACGCCTGCCGCGCACCATCGCACTCGCCCTTGTCTGCCACATTCTTTCATCGCTTCTCGGCATCGGTTTCGGCATCTGGGCTGCCACCAGACAATATTCCTGGATCGATAATCTGCTTTCGACCGTCGCCTTCCTCGGCATGACCATTCCGCGCTTCCTGATGGCGCTGATCCTCGTCTACCTGATGGTGTTTCATTTCGACGTGTCGGAAATCGGCAGCTTCTTTTCGCCGCAATATGGCGGTGCGCCATGGTCATGGGGGAAGTTCGTCGATCTCGTCAGCCATGTCTGGCCGGTGGTTGCCATCGCCGTTTTCGGTGGACTTGCGTATAATATGCGGGTGATGCGCGGCAATCTGCTGGATACGCTGAACGCCCAATATGTGGAGACGGCGCGCGCCAAGGGCCTTTCGGAAGGCGCGGTCATCATGCGCCACGCCGTGCCGAACGCCGTGCATCCGCTCATTATGTATCAGGGCGTCGTGCTGCCCTATATGCTGAGCGGCGAAATCGAAACTGCGATCATCTTTGCGCTGCCGACCGTCGGTCCCGCCATCGTCGGGTCCATGGCGGTCGGCGATGTCTATGTCACCGCAACCTTCATGATGGTGCTGGCCGCCACGCTCATCATCGGCAACATCATCGCCGACATGCTGCTCGCCATGCTCGACCCGCGTGTGCGCGAATTCGGGAGGGCTTGAGATGGTGGCCGTTGACGAACTCAAGAATGAATCGGCTGCCGCACCGAAGCCCGAGCGAGGTGTTCAGGGTAACGAGACCTATCTCGCTCTGGTGTGGCGGCGCCTCAGACGCTCTTTCACCGGCGTGGTGGGGCTGGTGCTGGTGGTGCTGTTGATCACGATCTCAGTCTTCGCCGATTTCTTCGCGCCGATGAACCCGCTCGAAACCAATGACAGTTTCTCCCCGCCGCAGGTGGTGCGGTTCTCCGACAAGGACGGCAATATCAGCCTGTTCCCTCGGGTCTATGCTACCGCTGAAACGGACGAGCTCGATCCGGTGACCTTCCAGCCTATCGTCGGCCCGGATTACGACAATCCGCTTTATCTCGGCTTTTTCGTGAAAGGCGCGGAATATCGGCTGTTCGGCCTCATCCCGGCAAACCGGCACTTCTTCGGCACCACGGACGGGCAGCCGGTGCATTTTCTCGGAACCGACAAGTTCGGACGCGATGTGCTGTCACGCGCCATTTATGGATCGCGCATCTCGCTTGCCATCGCGCTCAGTGTCGTCACCATCGTTACCGTCATCGGCACCAGCGTCGGGTTGATCTCAGGATATTTCGGCGGGCCGCTGGATGCCTGGGTGCAGCGTTTCGTGGAAGTGGTTCTGGCCTTTCCACAATTGCCGCTCTATCTCGCCTTGACGTCGCTCATTCCGGTGACCGCCCCGACGACTGTTTTCCTCCTCTTCGTGGTCGGCGTCATGTCGGCGCTCGGCTGGGCGCAGATGTCTCGCGAAGTGCGCGGCAAGACGCTGGCGCTGGCGCGTATCGATTATGTCCGCGCCGCGATTGCCGTCGGCGCCACCGACCGGCGCATTATTTTCCAGCACATCCTGCCGAATGTGATGAGCCATGTGATCGTTGCCGTCACGCTGCATATTCCAAGCGTCGTGCTGCTCGAATCCTTCCTTGGCTTTCTCGGTTTCGCGGTCAAGCCGCCGCTGATCTCCTGGGGGCTGATGCTTCAGGATACGGCCACCTATTCAGTCATTGGTTCCTATCCATGGATCCTTGCGCCGGTCGGCTTTGTGCTGGTCACCGTTTTTGCCTTCAACGCGCTGGGCGATGGCCTTCGCGATGCTGTCGATCCCTATTGAGAGGAGCGTAACATGGTTGCTGCACAGAACACCTACGCCCCTGCCATCCGCTTCGATGCTGATAATCGAAACGACCAGGCCATCATCGATGCACGCAATATTGCCGTGACTTTCAAGGTTGAGCACGGCACGGTGGAGGCAGTGAAGGACATTTCCTTCCAGCTTTACCGGGGGGAGACGATCGCCATCGTTGGCGAATCCGGTTCGGGAAAATCGGTGACCGCCCGCACCATCATGGGGCTTTTGACGAAGCGGGCCTCGGTTTCGAAAACCGCGACCGTGCGCTTCAACGGCGACGACATCCTGAAATTTTCAAGCCGCCAGCGGCGGGCGTTGCGCGGCAACCGTATCTCGATGATCTTTCAGGAGCCGATGAGTTCGCTGAACCCGATCTATACGATCGGCAGTCAGATCGTCGAGGCGATCCGCGTCCACTCGAAGCTGAGCAGGAAGCAGGCCGAAGCGAGGGCGCTCGATCTTTTGCGGCAGGTGCAGATTCCGGAACCCGAGGCGCGGCTGAAGCAATATCCGCACCAGCTTTCAGGCGGTCAACGGCAGCGTGTCATGATCGCCATGGCGCTCTCCAACGATCCGGATGTGCTGATCGCCGACGAACCCACCACAGCACTGGATGTGACAGTACAGGCGCAGATCCTCAACCTCATACGCGATCTGCAGAAGAAGCGCGGCATGGCCGTGGTGCTCATCACCCATGACCTGACGATCGTGAAGCAGTTTTCCGATTACGTCTACGTCATGCAGCATGGCGAGATGCGTGAGCACAACACCACTGAGCGGCTGTTTGCAGCGCCGAACCACCCCTATACCCGAAAGCTGCTTGCTTCCGAGCCGCATGGCACCGCCAAACCATTGCCGGAAAATTCCGGTGTGCTGCTGACGGCGAATGGCGTGCGGGTGTCGTTCATGATGCGCTACGGTGGCCTGTTCAAGCCGGAATTGAAGGAACTTGTTGCCGTCGACGATCTTGGTCTTACCCTCAAGCGCCATGAAACGCTGGGAATTGTCGGCGAATCCGGGTCTGGCAAAACGACCTTTGGCCAATCCCTGTTGCGGCTGAACGAGCCGGTGGCCGGAGAGGTGATTTTCGATGGCGAGAGGGTCGACGGCCGCTCCCGGTCTCAAATGCGGCCTCTGCGCTCTCGCATGCAGGTCGTCTTTCAGGACCCTTTCGCCTCGCTCAATCCACGCATGACCATCGGCCAGATCATCGAGGAAGGGCTGGTTATCAACGGGCTTGGTAAAACCAAGGCCGAAAGGCTGGAGCGGGTGCGCGACGCGCTGGAAGCGGCAGGCATGCCCGGCAACATCCTCTCGCGTTTCCCGCACGAGTTCTCAGGCGGCCAGCGCCAGCGCATCGCCATCGCGCGTGCAGTCGCGCTGGAGCCGGAATTCATCCTGCTCGATGAGCCGACCTCGGCGCTCGACCTTTCCGTTCAGGCGCAGATCATAGACCTGCTGCGCAAGCTGCAGGACGAGCGGGGCTTGAGCTACCTGTTCATCTCGCACGACCTGAAGGTCGTTCGGGCTCTCTGCCACCGCGTCATCGTCATGCAGCGCGGCAGGATCGTGGAGGAAGGCCCCGTCGAGGAGGTGCTGAACCGCCCGAAAACCGAATACACCCAGCGGCTCGTCCGGGCCGCCTTTGAAATCGCATAGTTCAAGATGCCGGAGGCAAATATGGCACGAGATCCCAAGATCACATTTATCGGCGCAGGTTCCACGGTGTTCATGAAGAACATCATCGGCGACGTGCTGCAACGTCCGGCCCTTTCCGGCGCAACGATCGCGCTGATGGACATCAACCGCGAAAGGCTGGAAGAAAGCGCCATCGTCGTCAACAAGCTGATTTCGACGCTCGGGGCAAAGGCGAAAGCCGAGACTTTTACAGACCAGAAAAAGGCGCTCGCCGGTGCCGATTTCGTCGTCGTCGCCTTCCAGATCGGCGGATACGAGCCCTGCACAGTCACCGATTTCGAGGTGCCGCGTAAATATGGCCTGCGCCAGACCATTGCCGATACGCTTGGTGTCGGCGGCATCATGCGGGGCCTGCGCACCGTGCCGCATCTGTGGAAGATTTGCGAGGATATGCTCGCCGTCTGCCCCAATGCGATCATGCTGCAATATGTCAACCCGATGGCGATCAACACCTGGGCGATTGCGGAGAAATACCCGACAATCCGGCAGGTCGGCCTTTGCCATTCGGTGCAGGGCACGGCCATGGAACTCGCCCATGACCTCGATATTCCCTACGAGGAAATCCGCTATCGTTCGGCCGGCATCAACCACATGGCGTTTTTCCTGGAATTCGAGCACCGCCAGCCTGATGGCAGCTACAAGAACCTCTATCCCGATCTCGTACGAGGCTATCGCGAAGGCCGTGCGCCGAAGCCCGGCTGGAACCCGCGCTGCCCCAACAAGGTGCGGTACGAGATGCTGACGCGTCTCGGCTACTTCGTTACCGAAAGTTCCGAGCATTTCGCCGAATACACACCCTATTTCATCAAGGAGGGGCGCGAGGACCTGATCGAGAAATTCGGTATTCCGCTCGATGAATATCCCAAGCGCTGCATCGAGCAGATCGAGCGCTGGAAGGGGCAGGCGGCGGCCTATCGCTCAGCCGAAAAGATCGAGGTCAAGCAATCCAAGGAATATGCCTCCTCCATCATCAACTCGGTCTGGACCGGCGAACCGTCTGTCATCTACGGCAACCAGCGCAACAATGGCTGCATCACCTCGCTGCCATCAGATTGCGCGGCGGAAGTGCCCTGCCTTGTCGATCATAACGGCGTGCAACCAACCTTCATCGGGGAATTGCCGCCGCAGCTGACCGCGCTGATGCGCACAAACATCAACGTGCAGGAGCTGACGGTGCGGGCGCTGATGAGCGAAAACCGTGAGCATATCTTCCACGCGGCGATGATGGACCCGCATACGGCAGCGGAACTCGATCTCGACCAGATCTGGTCGCTGGTGGACGATCTTCTTGTCGCGCACCGGGACTGGTTGCCGGAATGGACGCAGGTGGAGATGAAGCGGGCGCGGGCGGTGTAAGGAACGCAACGGCTGCGTTGACGGCAGGCTGGCGCACCTTGCGTGGCGTTCGCCGGTTGTCATTCCGCTATAGATTTAACGTCATCCTCGGGCTCGTCCCGAGGAACCAACCACCTAGCAGAAAATGATAGCTAGCAGATGCTCGGGACAGGGCCGAGCATGACGAAGTGGGTTTTAGTCCTTCATCCACTTGACGTGTGTCAAAGCCTCGAAGCGCTCCCTCACCTAAACAGTCCCTAGCAACCTGTCTTCTCGCTCCAATATGGGAAATATCAGGTGGGATTTATGAACGTAAAGGTGGCTGGCTTCTTCGGTTTTATCGTATTACGGTTGAAACTCGAAGGGTTCATGGGGAAGACGGATGTCTAAAAAAGGCTTGCTCATTGGTCTGGCGGTTGGGGTTATTGCCGTTGCTGCCTATTTCGCCTGGTCGAAGTTGACGGCAGAGGGTCTGCCCTCCGGTTTCGTTTCCAGTAACGGCCGGATCGAGGCGGTCGAGATCGATATTTCCACCAAAACCGCCGGCCGTCTTCAGGACATCATGGCGCGCGAAGGCGATTTCGTGAAGGCAGGGCAGGTGCTTGCCCAGATGGATACTGCCCAGCTGGAGGCCAAAAAGCGTCAGGCGGAAGCGCAGCTTCGTCGCGCAAAGATCGCAATCGATACCGCCCATAGCCTCGTTGCCCAGCGGGAGGCGGAAAAGACCTCGGCGCTTGCGGTGGTGGAACAGCGCAAGGCCCAGCTTGATTCGGCGTCCAAGACCTATGCGCGCTCAAGACAGCTGTTGACCGGCAATGCCGTGTCGCAGCAGATCGTCGATGACAGTGAGGCGGCAGAACAGTCCGCCCGCGCCACTCTTGCCTCGGCGCAGGCCTCGCTTGCCGCCTCTGATGCGGCAATCAACGCCGCCAAGGCACAGATCGTCGATGCGGAAGCGGCTGTCGATGCCGCGCAGGCCGATATTGAGAGCATCGAGACAGACATAGCCGATGCGACGCTGAAATCACCCCGCGACGGCCGTGTGCAATATCGCATCGCCCAGCCCGGCGAGGTGCTTTCCGCCGGCGGGCGGGTTCTCAACCTCGTCGATCTCGGTGACGTCTACATGACGTTCTTCCTGCCCACGGCTGAGGCTGGCCGTACATCCATGGGCTCGGATGTGCGCCTGATACTGGACGCAGCGCCGCAATATACCATTCCCGCCAAGGTTTCCTTCGTCGCCGATGTGGCGCAATTCACGCCAAAGACGGTGGAAACCGAGGAGGAGCGCCAGAAGCTTACCTTCCGGGTGCGGGCGCAAATTCCGCAGGAGCTGCTGCAGAAATATATTCAGTATGTCAAAACCGGTCTTCCCGGCATGGCCTATGTCCGGCTTGATCCGCAGGCCGTCTGGCCGGAGAATCTCGAACGCAATCTTGTGAAGTGAGAGTGGCCGCGATGGTCACACCCTCCGCGACGAATACTAAAAATCCCGGCGCGCCAGTCGCGCGGTTGACGGATGTACGGCTGGCGTTTGGCAGCACGGTTGCGCTTGCCGATATATCGGTCGAAATTCCCGCCGGACGGATGATCGGCCTTATCGGGCCTGACGGTGTCGGCAAGTCCAGCCTCCTCTCTCTGGTTTCCGGCGCCCGGGCCATACAGAAAGGCAAGGTGGAGGTCCTCGGCGGCGATATGTCCGATCCGCGCCACCGCGAGGATACTTGCCCGCGCATCGCCTATATGCCGCAGGGCCTCGGCAAGAACCTCTATCCAACCCTCTCGGTCTTCGAAAATATCGACTTTTTTGGCAGGCTGTTCGGGCAGGACGGCAGGGAGAGAAAGGCACGCATTGCCGAGTTGCTGAAGAGCACCGGCCTTGAACCTTTTGCCGACCGGCCGGCAATGAAGCTTTCCGGCGGCATGAAGCAGAAGCTCGGGCTCTGCTGTGCGCTGATCCACGATCCTGACCTGCTCATTCTCGATGAGCCGACGACGGGTGTCGATCCGCTGTCGCGCCGGCAATTCTGGGAGCTGATCGATTCCATCCGCGCCGGTCGTCCGGGTATGAGCGTGATTGTCGCTACGGCCTATATGGAAGAGGCCGCCGGTTTCGACTGGCTGGTCGCCATGGATGGCGGCAAAATTCTTGCCACCGGCTCGCCCACCGAGTTGCTCTACCGCACCTCCGCCGCCAATCTCGATGCAGCCTTCATCGCGCTTCTTCCGGAAGAAAAGCGTAAGGGTTACCACGAGGTGAATATCGCGCCGCGCACGGTGACCGGCGAGGGCGATTATGCCATTGAGGCCTCGCATCTGAGCATGCGTTTCGGTGATTTTACCGCCGTCGACAATGTCAGCTTCAAAATTCCGTGTGGCGAGATTTTCGGTTTTCTCGGCTCGAACGGCTGCGGGAAATCCACCACCATGAAGATGCTGACCGGTCTTCTGGCCGCCAGTGAAGGCGAGGCGAAGCTATTCGGCCACGAGGTGGATGCCAGCGACATGGCGATCCGCCACCGCGTCGGCTACATGAGCCAGGCCTTTTCGCTCTATTCCGAACTCACGGTGCGACAGAACCTCGATCTTCACGCGCGGCTGTTCAAGCTGCCGGAAGCGACCATTCAGCCGCGCATCGCCGAGATGGCAGAGCGCTTTGATCTCGGCACGGTCATGGACACGCTGCCGGACGACCTACCGCTCGGCATCCGGCAAAGACTGTCGCTTGCGGTGGCGATGATCCATTCTCCTGACATTCTCATCCTCGATGAGCCGACCTCAGGCGTCGATCCCGTGGCGCGGGACGGGTTCTGGCAAATCCTAGCCGATCTCTCCCGCAACGATAATGTCACCATCTTCATCTCCACCCATTTCATGAATGAGGCGGAGCGTTGCGATCGGATTTCGCTGATGCATGCCGGCAAGGTGTTGATAAGCGATACGCCTGACGCGATCACCAAAAGCCGTAATGCCGCAACGCTGGAAGAGGCTTTCGTCGCCTATCTCGAGGATGCCTCGGGTGTCAAAAAGGCGGAACCTTCAATAGCGCCCGCTCCGGCAACGGAGGTGGTCCCGACGCAGCATGTTGCACCAGCCCGCAAACGGTTTTTCGATGTCAGGCGCATGTTCAGCTATACGCGCCGCGAGGCGCTGGAACTGCAACGCGATCCCATTCGCGGCACTTTAGCGGTTCTTGGCAGCGTCATCCTGATGTTCGTGATCGGATACGGCATCAATCTCGATGTTGAGGACCTGACCTTCGCGGTACTGGACCGCGACGATTCCACCATCAGCCGCGATTATGTGCTCGATATAGCCGGTTCCCGTTACTTCATCGAGAAAATGCCGATCCGCGACTATGCGGATATGGACCGGCGCATGCGTGACGGGGAACTCAGCCTTTCCATTGAAATTCCACCCGGTTTCGGCCGCGATGTGCTGCGCGGCAAGACGGTGGAGGTCGGCGCTTGGATCGATGGCGCCATGCCGCAACGGGCAGAAACCGTGCGCGGTTACGTGCAGGGCATGCACCAGACATGGTTGGCGCGCAAGGCGAGCGAAATCTATGGCAATGCAGCGACGCAAAGCAGCTTCAGCATCGAAACGCGCTATCGTTACAACCCCGATGTCAAGAGCCTCGTCGCCATGGTGCCGGCGGTCATTCCGCTGCTGCTGATGCTCATTCCCGCCATGCTGGCGGCGCTCAGCGTCGTTCGGGAAAAAGAACTTGGCTCGATCGTCAATCTTTACGTGACGCCGACCACGCGGCTGGAATTCCTGATCGGCAAACAGCTTCCTTATGTGGCGCTCGGCATGCTCAATTTCCTGCTCTTGACGGCATTTGCGATCTTCATCTTCCGGGTGCCGTTTACCGGGAGTTATCTCGCTTACGCGACGGGCGCTTTACTCTTCGTCATCATCGCCACATCCATCGGGCTCGTCATGTCTTCCTTCATGAAGAGCCAGATCGCGGCGATCTTCGGCACGGCCCTGTTGACGCTCATTCCGGCCACACAATACTCGGGCATGATCGATCCCGTTTCGTCGCTGCAGGGGGCGGGGGCCTTTATCGGCAATATCTATCCCGCCACCTATTTCATGACGATCTCACGCGGCACCTTCTCCAAGGGGCTGGATTTCGACGGTCTTTCGGGTTCCTTTCTGCCGCTTCTCATCGCCATTCCGCTGCTGCTCATCGCTGGTGCTACTCTTTTGAGGAAACAGGCGTCATGAGTTTGTTTTCATCCAACATCTTCCAGCTCGGCATCAAGGAACTGCGCGGGCTTGCGCGTGATGGCATGTTGTTGCTGCTGATCGTTTACGCTTTCACGCTGCAAATCTACACCGGTTCCAGCGCGTTGCCCGAAACCCTAAACAACGCCGCCATCGCCATTGTTGATGAGGATCAGTCGCCGCTTTCCGGTCGCATCAGCACGGCGTTTTATCCGCCCTATTTCGCGCCGCCGAAGCAGATTTCCATTGCTGAAATGGACAAGCGCATGGATGCAGGGCTCGACACCTTTGCGCTCAACATTCCGCCGGATTTCCAGCGTCAGCTAATGGCCGGGCAGTACCCTGCCATCCAGCTCAATATCGATGCCACTCGCATGAGCCAGGCCTTCAGCGGCGGCGGTTACGTGCAGAACATCGTGACGAGCGAAGTTGAGGAATATGTCAACCGCTATCGCGGCGCGACGACGGTGCCAGTCGATCTGACGCTGCGTTCTCGTTTCAACCCTGAACTGGACAAATCCTGGTTCGGCTCGATCAACAATATCATCACCGCCATCACCATGCTGTCGATCGTGCTGACGGGCGCGGCGCTCATTCGCGAGCGTGAACATGGAACGGTCGAGCATCTGCTGGTCATGCCGGTCACGCCGCTGGAAATCATGCTCAGCAAGGTCTGGTCCATGGGCCTTGTCGTGTTGGTGGCCTCGGCATTTTCCCTTTTCGTTGTCGTCAAGGGGCTGCTCGCTATTCCCATCGAAGGCTCGCTCTCCCTTTTCCTACTTGGAACGGCGTTGCAGCTCTTTGCGATGACCTCGATGGGTATTTTCCTGGCAACAATGGCGGGTTCCATGCCGCAATTCGGCATGTTGCTGATCTTGTTCCTGCTGCCGCTGCAGGTGCTGTCCGGCGCCATGACGCCGCGCGAAAGCATGCCGGATATCATCCAGTACCTCATGCTGCTCGCACCCAACACTCATTTCGTAATTCTGGCGCAATCGGTGCTTTTCAGGGGGGCGGGGCTGGATGTGGTCTGGCCGCAATTGCTGGCGCTGCTTGCGATAGGCTCTGCACTCTTCATTTTTGCGCTTCGCCGCTTCCGGCGGTTCCTGCGCTGACCGGCGGACATTAGCCCGTTTTCCAGCATTTGCGAACGAGTTGAATTAATTGTGTTCGGTAACGGTATGTTCGCCCTCCGGGAATATGCCTATGAGGACGGTTGGGTAAAAGAGGGCTTTGTTGAGGAGTAGCAAATGAATATCGCAGGACGTCTGTCACTCACGGCCATGATCGCACTGGCCACGACACCATCCCTCGCATCGGAGGATATGGCTTCGCAGACGAGTGAAGCGATATTTGGTTTCGGTGGTGTTTTAACGAAAGAAGACATGTTGAAAAGCGCTGCCCTCGTTCCCGTGGAATACGAAAAGAATGCCATTCTGGGTGGCGGTTATCAGTTCTATCCCTATCGCATCGGCAATGTGAAGCTGGGCGGTGAAATCGGCGTTGCCGTCAGGTTTGGCAAGGGGTTCACCGGTGAAGTCTGGGCAGGGCCTGTCGCGCGTTATGACAAGATCAGGCTCGGGGAACGGTTGTTCGTTTCGCCGAGTTTCACGGCGGGTCTGAGCCTCGTCTCGGATGCGCAGCCGGGGCGGGAGAGGCAAGAAGAAATCAAGGACAACGGCAACGCCAATGTCCTGTTTTACCTCGGCCCGGAAATCAACGTTTCCTTCAGCGAAGAATCCTCGACGGAGTTCTTCTGGCGGCTTCACCACCGTTCCGGCGGCGGCATGACGCTGGGCAATATGAAGGGCGCGACGAATGCCAATGTGTTTGGCGTTCGCTACAAGTTCTGACGACGTGGTGTCGGTAGTGGCCCCCGATATGACTGAATTTACGCCATACTTCTGTTTTTCCGCGCCCCTCGGAGGATGACCCTTGCACTCAGCGCATGGGTGGCCTGCCTTATTCTGTCTGTTCTTTGGTCCCGACAAGGCGCATATAAGGGACATCAAAGGACGCCGGAACGAAACGTTACTGACGTCGCCAACACCTTGAAAGGGTAATGTCATGAACGTAGCACGCAGCTTTAATAACTGGCGAAAGTATCGTCAGACCGTCAACGAACTGGGCCGCATGAGCAGCCGCGAACTGCACGATCTCGGTATCGACCGTAGCCAGATCAACAGCGTCGCCCGCGCCGCCGTCGGCAAGTAATCAGGCAGCTATTGCCGCTTTTGAATCACTAAACGCCCGCTTCGCGGGCGTTTTTGTTTTTGGCGAACCGTCGACGCTTGTGTCTCCCACGGGGCATGCCGTGCAAAGGCGAAAATCAGCCTGTTGCATTGATGTTTCGGGTTGGAAAAATCGCCATGCGTTTGATGCATGTCTGAGGTGCAAGCTTGTGTCTGTGAAATGCAGAAAAAAATGATATCTTCAAATCATCGAAACGGATGTACCTCCTCCCACATTCTTTCGGTAATGCGGGTGATCCTACTCCTCCTCCCAAGGATTGCCCCGGGGACAGCGGTTTCCTCCTCCCATATCGCTGTTCAATCTTTCAAGAAGCCTGCCGCACCTCCTCCCGCGGCAGGCTTTTTTGTTTTCAGCGCCGGGCGCCGTTTTCAGGCAACCCGCTTTTTATCTCCACGAGAATGGTTCAGTCGAAAGCCATCATGCCGATGGGCGTAACGGCACGGGTGCCCGCGCGCTTGGCAAGTGCGTAGGAAAGGCACTGTTCCACGGCGTCCTGCGGCACAGGTTTTACGATAACGCCTGCGCCGATACCGAGATTGACCACCACTTCCGGATTTGCCGTCATGAAGATCACCACGACGCCGTGATCCTGCGAAAGCCGCCTCCCGATCTCCGGGCCGGTCTGGCCGTCGGCGAGATTGACGTCTACAAAGGCAATATCTGCGCGGCTGCCGAGTGCCACGGCCTGATCCAGCCGGTTGGCGATGCCGATGACGTCAGCTTCCTCTTCCGCCTGCATAATGGAATCTTCGATATCCATGGCGATGAGAAATTCGTCCTCCACGATCAGCACACGCGGTTGTTCCGTGCGGAAACCCGGTTCGTTTTGCAGGATGTATGCGGACATATGACTGCCTCCATTCCATGCGCTTTAGCGCGGTCGGAAGGCAAACACCTGCCGAAGCAACTCGTTCCAAAGTGAGATAAACATGGTGAATACAGTGTAAACGGACCGGCTTTTCGGCTATCACCTCTAGATAGCGAAGCAGTTGATTCGGTTTGGTTTTCATCCGGGGAAGGGGTCGGAGACAGTCGCCGTAGCGCATCTTTCGCCCCTGGAGCACAAGCCTTTAGCCGCAAGCGGGGCAAAGGCTTGCATGCAAATTCAAAGCGTTACAGCGTCCTTCACGCGCCAGGAAGGACATGCAGGAACGTTGCCGATCATTCGCGTGCCGCGGTTAAAAAACGGCGCGAGACCCTATGAGTTTAGAAAGAGAATAAGACGATGACCCAGTCTCCGCGCGCTCCAATCGCCCGCAATACGCCCAATATCGCTGTTATCGGCGTCGGTGGCGGCGGCGGAAACGCGATCAACAACATGATCGACGAGGGCATCGGCGGCGTTGATTTCATCGCCGCCAACACGGATGCGCAGGCGCTGAAGAAAACCAACGCGCCAAGGCTCGTGCAACTCAGCTCCGAACTTACAGGCGGGCTGGGTGCCGGGGCTGATCCGGAGGTTGGCCGGCAGGCGGCAATCGATTCGCTTGACGAGATCATGGATCACCTCAACGGTTACGACATGTGCTTCATCACCGCCGGTATGGGCGGCGGTACCGGCACCGGTGCTGCGCCCGTCATCGCGGAAGCGTGCCGTGCGAAGAACATCTTGACCGTCGGTGTCGTCACCCTGCCGTTCAGCTTCGAGGGCGCGCGCCGCATGCGTGCTGCCGAATATGGTTTCGCCAATCTGCTTAATACCGCCGATACCGTCATCGTCATTCCCAACCAGAACCTGCTGCGTATTGCGGATGCCGGCACGACCTTTGAAAGTGCCCTGAAGACGGCGGACAAGGTCCTGTCCCTCGGCGTGCGCTGCATTACCGATCTCATCCTGCGCGAAGGCCTGGTCAATCTCGACTTCGCCGATGTGCGTTACGTCATGAAGAATGGCGGACGCGCGCTTATGGGCACGGCGCAGGCCAAGGGTCCAAAACGCGCTTCGGAAGCGGCAGCAGCCGCCATCGCCAACCCGCTGCTCGGCGAACCGTCGCTGAAGGAGGCACGCGGCGCACTTGTGTCGATTTCCGGCGGTAACGACCTGACGCTTTACGAGATCGACGAGGCGATGACGCTTGTGCGCGAGGCAGTCAGCGAAGAGACCGATGTGGTGATGGGCGCGTCCTTCGATCCGACGCTGGACGGCGCTTTCAAGATTTCCGTCGTGGCCACCGGCCTGCGTAACTGAGGTCCCTACCTCGAAGCGGTGCTTTGTACAAAAGCAGCGATGTCACAAATTGAATTATTGAAGCCGTCGCGGGTAATTTTCGTGACGGCTTTTTGTTGTTTTTGAACAATTATTCCGCCATTCGAGGGGCAGGTGCTGCAACGCGGCGTTGATATGGAAAAAATATAATAGTACTCTTTATGTCGACAAGAGGGATTTGGTTATGACGGATATAATTGCTTCTGCCGAGCGTAAGCGTGGCTCCGGCGTGAAGATGGTCTACGATCTGCTGCGCGACGAGATTCTCGATCTGGTTCTGCCACCGGGTAGTCCAATCGATGAGGTGCAGCTTGCCGAGCGGTTCAAGATGTCGCGCACGCCCATTCGCGAAGCGCTGGTGCGGCTCTCGGGCGAGGGGCTGATCGATACGCTGCCGAACCGTTCGACCATGGTGTCGAACATCGATTTCCTCAATATGCATACCTATTTCGATGCGCTGGTGCTGATGTACCGGGTGACGACCCAGCTTGCTGCCCAATATCACCGTCCGGAAGATCTGGCCGGCATCCGCGCCCATAATGCGGAATTTGCCATTGCGGTGGAAGAGCAAGACGCGCTGGCGATGATTTCCACCAATGCGGCCCTGCACCTTTCCATCGCCGAAGCCGGGCGCAACCCCTATTTCACCAGTCTGTTCAAGCGTCTGCTGGATGAGGGACGGCGCATCTTGCGGCTGTATTACCAGTCCTATGATGATCGCCTGCCGAAACGTTTCGTCGACGATCACGATGCGATCATAGCGGCGATCGCCGCGCGCGACACTGTTCTGTCCGAGAAACTGGCCCGCGAGCATGCCGAACAGATCGTGCAGCAGGTGCAGAAACTACTGGTGCGCAATGAGCGGCTGGAAATAAATCTGTAGCTTGTCGATTTCTTGTCGACAAATAAAATACAAGATTGTAATGTCCTTGTTGAAAGGGTGGCGCGGAGGTGCGTCCATTCCCGAAAAACTGTCCCTTAGGAGCTAGTAATGACGGCCAGCATTTTTTCCGGCGTGATTCCCGCCTTGATGACCCCCTGCAAAGATGATCGCACCCCCGATTTCGACGCGCTTGTCCGCAAGGGCAAAGAGCTGATCGCCGATGGCATGTCTGCCGTCGTGTATTGCGGTTCCATGGGCGACTGGCCGCTTCTTTCCGATGAGCAGCGCATGGAAGGCGTGGAACGTCTGGTGAAAGCCGGCATTCCGGTCATCGTCGGCACCGGCGCGGTCAACACGGCATCTGCCGTTGCGCACGCCGCCCATGCCCAGAAGGTTGGCGCAAAGGGCCTGATGGTCATTCCGCGTGTTCTTTCGCGCGGCTCGGTCATCGCTGCCCAGAAGGCGCATTTCAAGGCCATCCTTGCGGCCGCTCCCGAAACGCCCGCTGTCATCTACAACAGCCCCTATTACGGTTTCGCCACCCGCGCCGATCTCTTCTTCGCGCTGCGTGCGGAACACAAGAACCTCGTGGGCTTCAAGGAATTCGGTGGTCCGGCGGATATGCGTTACGCTGCTGAAAACATCACCAGCCGCGATGATGAAGTCACCCTGATGATCGGCGTCGATACTGCCGTTGTCCACGGCTTCGTCAATTGCGGCGCAACCGGCGCGATCACGGGCATCGGCAATGTCCTGCCGAAGGAAGTCATCCATCTCTGCAAGCTGTCGCAGGCCGCCGCCAAGGGCGATGCGGACGCCCGCGCCCGCGCGCTGGAACTGGAGCAGGCGCTCGCCGTCCTCTCCTCCTTCGATGAAGGCCCGGATCTGGTTCTCTATTTCAAGCACATGATGGTGCTGAAGGGCGACAAGGAATATACGCTGCACTTCAACGAGACCGATGCCCTCAGCGACAGCCAGCGCGGTTATGTCGAGGCGCAGTTCAAGCTGTTCAACAGCTGGTACGCCGACTGGAGCAAGCTTCCGGGTGCGGTTCAGGCCTGCAAGGCTGCCTGATTACTTTCTGCAGTGAAAAAGGCCCGCATTTGCGGGCCTTTTTTCGTTTTATGAGGTTCGATAGATATCCTTCGTCATGCCTGATTGGGTTCGGCATGACGAAGGACTGATGTCAGGAGACGGCGTCCATCCCCTGTTCCAGCAGCCGGTCGAGACCGGCGATTTCGGCGGCGGTCAAGGTGATGCCTTCGCTTTCCGATTTGGCGCGTGCAGTGAAGCGGCGGCCGGAGGGCAGGCGGGCACCTTGGCCGATAATGGCGTCGAACAGGATTTCCGCCCGCTGGAAAGGATCGCCCGGACGGCCCTTGGCGAAGGCTTCCGGGGAAAAGGCGACGATAAGCTCGCCATGGAACGGCGCAAGCGTTGTGGTTCCGAGATACTCCAGTACTTCAGGGCTGGTCAGGTCACCAATCATGATACCCGCGAGAAGCTCGATCATGGTGCCGATCGCCGAACCCTTGTGGCCGCCGAACGGAAGCATGGCGCCGGCAAGCGCAGCCTCTGGGTCGGTCGTCGGGTTTCCGTCGGCATCCACGGCCCAGCCTTCAGGCAAAGATTTGCCCGCGCGACGGTGCAGTTCTATCTCGCCGCGCGCCGCAACAGATGTCGCGAAATCAAAGACATAGGGTGAAGTGTTCTTACGGGGCCAACCGAAGGCGAAGGGGTTGGTGCCGAGCAGCGGCTTGGTTCCGCCAGTGGGGGCGACGGTGGAATAGCTCGGGCACATGACCAGACCCGCTAGACCGTTCGCTGTCAGCCCCTCGACTTCCGGCCAGAGCGCCGAGAAATGCGTACAGTCATTGATGACGAGCGCGGCGATGCCGGTGCGTTTCGCCCGCTCCACCAGAACAGGCAGGCCAAGCTCGAAAGCGGGGTTGGCAAAACCGCCATTGGCGCTGACTTTCACGATCGCTGTGCCGTCGTCTGCGGCCACCTCCGGCATCGCATCGGGCTTAACCTTGCCTGCCTTGACGGTGCGCAGGGCGCCTTCGATGCGGTAGATGCCGTGCGATTTGCAGGCGTCGCGCTCACCGGCAACAATAACCCGCGCAAGCGCTCCCGCCTGCACGGCATTGAGCCCCGCCGTGCGGAAAATAGCTTCGACCCGCTGAAAAAGCCCGTCGATGGTCAATGTGGTGTTGTCGCTCATCATAATCCTCCGATATTGGGCTCGCACATTTTGAATACATAAAGTATACAACGGTCATTCTATTGCAACTTGTCTTTTCGGCATTCTGCGTCCGGTGCCCATGCCTGCCACAAGCGCCGGGATGAGAGTAGGGCGGAACTGCCCAACCAGGGCGTCATTTTCACGTGCTCTTCGGTCCCGAATTGCAAGCTCGCTGCCGTAGCACTGTTCGCTGTTGCAAAAATTCTTTTTGTATACTCATTGTATTTTTATGTTGATTTATCGCCTCCATGGGGAAATAGTGACCTCGCCTTCAATGGCAGAGCAATTCTGGGAGCAAATCAACAATGAAAAAATCGGTCATCGTCGCCGGCCTGCTGGCCGCCACTTTCGCTATTACTCCGGCCAAGGCCGACAAGCTTGACGACATCATTTCGTCCGGTACGCTGCGCTGTGCGGTCGTGCTCGACTTCCCGCCCATGGGCGCGCGTGATGACGCCAACAACCCGATCGGCTTCGATGTCGATTATTGCAACGATCTCGCAAAGGCGCTCGGCGTCACGGCTGAAATCGTCGAGACACCTTTCCCGGAACGTATTCCGGCGCTGATGTCCGGCCGCGTCGATGTTGGCGTTGCCTCCACGTCCGATACGCTTGAGCGCGCCAAGACGGTTGGCATGACCGTGCCTTACTTCGCCTTCGAAATGGCTGTCACCGCCAACGACAAGTCCGGCGTCAAGTCCTTTGAGGACATGAAGGGCAAGACCGTCGGCGCGACTGCCGGTACGTTTGAAGCCATTGCGCTCGAAAAGACCGTCAAGGAATGGGGCGTAGGCGAGTTCCGTCCTTACCAGACGCAGGCCGATGTGTTCCTCGCGCTCAGCCAGGGCCAGATCGACGCCACCGTTTCGACCTCGACCGTTGCACAGGCCAACGTCAAGACCGGCAAATTTGCCGGCATCTCGGTGGTCGGCAAGGCACCTTATGACATCGATTATGTCGCTCTCTTCACCAACCGCGATGAATATGGCTTCATCAATTACCTGAACCTGTTCATCAACCAGCAGGTTCGCACCGGTCGTTACGCCGAACTCTACGGAAAATGGGTTGGCGGCGAAGTTCCTTCGCTCACCGTCAACGGCGTCTATCGCTGATCAGAACTTTTCCCAAACGGCGCGGTCGGATCGATCGCGCCGTTGATCGTTTCTGAAAAGGTGAGACGGTTATGTTCAATTATACATTCCACTGGAATCAGGCGCTGAAGGCTTTGCCGCAGCTGCTGGACGGTGCGGTGGTGACGCTGCAGATCGCGATCCTGTCGATGGTGATCGGTCTTTCCTGCGCCATCGTGCTGACCCTGTTCCGGCTTTCCGGTAACCGGATATTGGGTGCCATTGCCGCCGTCTGGGTGGAAATCGCCCGCAACACGCCGGCGCTGTTCCAGATTTACATGGCCCATTTCGGCCTTGGCAATTTCGGCATTCATCTTAGCCCCTATACGGCACTTCTGGCCGGCATCGCCTTCAACAATGCGGGCTATCTTGCGGAGAACTTCCGTGGAGCGCTGAAGGCGATACCGGATACGCAAACGCGCTCCGGCCGTTCGCTCGGCATGACGTCGATGCAGACCTTCCGCCTCATCATCATGCCGCAAATGCTGCGCGTCGCCTTTCTGCCTGCCACCAACCAGATGGTCTGGGCAATCCTGATGACCTCGCTCGGTGTCACCGTCGGCATGAATACGGATCTTGCCGGTGTCACGCAGGCCTTGAACGCCCGTTCGTTCCGCACCTTCGAATTCTTCGCGCTTGCCGCGGTCATCTATTACGTGATCGCCAAGATCGTCACGCTTGCCGCCAGATTGCTGGCCGCTCGTCTGTTTCGTTACTGAGAGAGGTGCGCCATGTTTGAAACCGCTCTCACCTGGAGTGATCTTGCCTTCCTTGCCAAGGGCGCGGGGATGACGCTTGCCGTCACCGCCGTTGCCGTGACGGCTGGCACCCTCATGGGTATCATCTTCGGTGTCATCCGCTTCCAGCTCGGGGCCTATTGGTCGCTGCCGCTGACCTTCGTGCTGGATGTTTTCCGCTCCGTGCCGCTCCTCATCCAGCTGGTGCTTGGCAATGCCTTCCAGTCGATCGCCAAGCTCGGCTGGCCGCCATTCACCACCTCATGCGTGGTTCTGTCGCTTTATACGGCGGCCTACTGCACCGAGATCGTGCGTGGCGGCATCGAAGCGGTGCCGTCGAACACGCGCCGCGCCTGCCGTTCACTCGGCATGACCTGGTCGCAGGACATGCGCTACATCGTGCTGCCGCTTGCAACTCGCGTGTCGTTGCCCGCCTGGATCGGCCTGACACTCGGCGTCATGAAGGATTCGGCGCTGGTGCTGTGGCTCGGACTTATCGAGCTTCTGCGTGCCTCGCAGATCCTCGTCACCCGCCTGCAGGAACCGCTGACCATTCTGATGATCTGCGGCGCCATCTATTTCCTTATCAGCTTCCCCATCGCCCGTTTCGGCGGGTATCTCGAAAGACGGTGGTCCCCCAATGATTGAGATCGAAAACGTCCGCAAATCCTTCGGCCCGCTGGAGGTTCTGAAAGGGATCAACCTGACCGTCAACAACGGCGAGGTCGTCACTATCATCGGTGGTTCCGGCTCCGGCAAGTCGACGCTGCTGACCTGCATCAACGGCCTGGAGCCGATCGATAGCGGCAAGATCGTCATCGACGGCACCGAGGTGCATGCCAAATCGACCGACCTCAACAAGCTGCGTCGCAAGGTCGGCATCGTCTTCCAGCAATGGAATGCCTTTCCGCATTTGACGGTGCTCGAAAACGTCATGCTGGCGCCGCGCAAGGTGCTTGGCATTTCGAAAGAGCAGGCCGAGGAAATCGCGGTCAAGCAACTGACCCATGTAGGTCTTGCCGAGAAGCTGAAGGTCTATCCGAACCGCATGTCTGGCGGTCAGCAGCAGCGTATGGCGATTGCCCGCGCTCTTGCCATGTCGCCGGAATATATGCTGTTCGACGAAGTCACCTCAGCGCTCGATCCGATGCTGGTGGGCGAAGTGCTCGATACGCTGAAGATGCTGGCCGACGAGGGCATGACGATGATCTGCGTCACCCATGAAATGGCCTTCGCCCGCGATGTGTCGAACCGTGTCGCCTTTTTCCATCAGGGTGTGATGGCGGAAATCGGCACGCCGGATCAGCTTTTCGGCGCGCCGCAGCACCCCGAGACGCAGAAATTCCTGTCGAGCGTGCGGTAATGTCTGCAAACAATGTCATCGTCATAGGGGCCGGCGTTGTCGGCCTCTCGGCAGCTATTGCCGCGCAGGGACGCGGCCTTTCGGTCACGGTTATCGATCGCGAAGGCCCGGCGGCCGGCGCTTCCGCCGGTAACGCCGGTGCCTTCGCCTTCACCGATATCCTGCCGCTCGCATCCCCCGGCATTCTCTGGAAAGCGCCGAAGTGGCTTCTCGACCCGCTCGGGCCTCTCAGCGTCCCGCCTGCCTATGCGCTGAAGATTGCACCATGGATGTTCCGGTTCTGGCGCGCCTGTGCCGCCTCGAAGGTTGAACATTCCACCGCCGCCCAGACGGCGCTGATGGACCTGTCGAAATCTGAACTTGAGCCGTTTCTCAGGAGAACCGACACGATTGCCATGCTGCGCAAGGAGGGCAATCTCCAGGTCTATGAAAGCGAAGCCGAATTCGAAGGCTCGCTTGCCGGCTGGAAGGCGCGCGAGCGTCATGGCATCGAGTTCCGGCACCTGAATGCCGAGCAGATGGCCGAGATACAGCCGGGCATCGCACCGCGTTTCACCTGCGGCACCTTCACGCCCGGCTGGCATTCCATCGCCGACCCAAAGCTCTATACGCTGGCTCTAGCCGAGCATTTCCGCAGCATCGGCGGTCGTATCGAACGTCTCGACATCGCAGCGCTCAGGCCGCTGGAAGACGGTGTGGAAGTGGTGAGCCATGACGGGCGCACCCGCAAGGCCGGGAAGGTGGTATTGGCGGCGGGCGCATTTTCGCATCGCATTGCCCGTTCGCTTGGGGAAAAAATTCCGCTCGAAACGGAACGGGGCTATAATACTACCCTGCCTTCAGGCGCCTTCGATCTGCGCACGCAGGTGACCTTCGGTGGCCATGGTTTCGTTGTCACGCGGCTTTCGACCGGCATTCGCGTCGGCGGTGCAGTGGAGCTGGGCGGGCTCGAGCTTCCGGCCAATTTCGCCCGCTCCGAGGCGCTTCTCGCCAAGGCGGCAAGTTTTCTGCCAGGCCTGAAAACCGAAGGCGGCAAACAATGGATGGGTTTTCGCCCGTCGCTGCCCGACAGCCTGCCCGCGATTGGTGCGGCGCGCCACACGGCGCGGGTGGTCTATGCCTTCGGCCACGGCCATCTGGGGCTGACGCAATCGGCCGGCACGGCCCGCATCGTCGCCGATCTACTGACGGGGCAAAAACCCGCCATCGATACAAGGGCATTTTCGCCACAACGTTTCTAGAGGATTTTGGCTTTTCTCCGAAACGCAAAAATTCTCTAGTTTTTTTTACGCATTTTCCAGACGTAAAACCGCTACGCACTTTTACTGGAAATGCTTTTGGGGAGATTTTCGATGTCTTCTTCCGGTTCGACAACAGCCGTTCCTCAGGCGCGCAGCATCCTGCCGGGCGCGGCTGAAGGCGTGGTGATCGCCACGACAGAGGCGCTGAGTTTCTGGGGCGGTGTCGATCCCGCCACAGGCAAGGTGATTGACGTGCACCACCCGCTGCACGGCGTCTGTCTCACCGGCGGTGTGCTGTTCATGCCGTCAAGCCGTGGCTCCTGCACCGGTTCTGGCGTTTTGCTCGATCTCATCCTGACTGGCCGCGCACCCTCAGCGCTTGTCTTCTGCGAGGCCGAAGACGTGCTGACGCTCGGCGCGCTGATCGCTGCGGAAATGTTCGGCAAGCCTTTGCCGGTTCTGCGCCTGGACGCGGAGAATTTCGCGCGGTTCTCTCAAGCCTCTCATGTGCGTATCGATGAAAATACCATTGAGGCTGATGACGTTTCCCTCGCGATCGCGCCGCCTGCGACGACGCATCTCGATCTCAAGAATGACGACAGGGCAATGCTCGAGGGCCGCGATGGCATCGCCGTGCAGCAGGCAATGCGCATCATTGTCGCCATGGCCGCCCAGCAGGGGGCATCAGCGCTCGTCGATGTCACGCAGGGTCATATTGACGGCTGCATTTATGCCAGCCCCGCCAATCTCACCTTTGCGGAGAAGATGGCGGAGATGGGCGCAAGCGTGCGCGTGCCGACGACTATGAACGCCATCTCGGTGGACAAGGCGCATTGGCGCGCGCAGGGCGTGCCGGAGGATTTCGGCGATCCCGCCGCAAGGCTGGCGGATGCCTATGTACGCATGGGTTGTCGCCCCACCTTCACCTGTTCGCCATATCTGCTCGACAGCGCGCCGCAGGCCGGCGACATGATCGCCTGGGCCGAATCGAATGCCGTGATTTTCGCAAATACGGTTCTCGGCGCACGCACGGCTAAACATCCGGATTTTCTCGATCTCTGCATTGCCTTGACGGGCAGGGCGCCATTGTCCGGCGTCTATCTTGAGGAAAACCGCCGACCGCAACGCATTGTCGATGTCGCTTTGCCTGAGGATATCAATGACGCCTTCTGGCCGCTCATCGGTTATCTCGCTGGCAAGGCAGCCCCCGATTGCATTCCGCTTCTGCGCGGTCTTGGTGCAGCAAAGCCTTCGCGGGATGATCTGAAGGCGCTCTGCGCCGCTTTCGGCACCACGTCTGCGGCTCCCATGCTGCATATCGGTGGCGTCACCCCGGAAGCGAGACTGGAGCCGGTCGAAACGGCGGAAACCGTCACAGTTTCGCTTGCTGATATGGCCGCAGGCTGGTCGCTTCTGAATGAAGGACCAGAGGATGTGCAACTGGTTGCCATCGGCAGCCCGCATGCCTCGCTGGAGGAATGCCGCGCGCTGGCGTCCGCCTTCAACGGACGCAGGCGTCATGCAAATGTTGCCGTCATCGTCACTGCCGGACAGCAGGTCATCGACGCAGCAGAACGGGACGGCACCCTGCAAAGCCTGCATGACAGTGGCGTCCAGGTACTGCCTGATCTGTGCTGGTGCTCGATTTCCGAACCGGTCTTTCCGACCAGGACGCGCGCGCTGATGACCAATTCGGGCAAGTACGCCCACTACGGTCCTGGCCTCAGCGGCCGCGCGGTGCGTTTCGGCAGCCTTGCCGACTGTGTTGAAAGCGCACTGACCGGCCGTGCTATTTCCCGTCTTCCATCCTGGCTTTCCTGAGGAGCACTAAATGCGCAGTATCAAGACAGTTCACGTCATCTCCGCCCATGCGGAAGGCGAGGTGGGTGATGTGATCGTAGGCGGCGTCAGGCCGCCGCCCGGCGAGACGATCTGGGAACAGAGCCGTTTCATCGCCCGCGATGAGACCCTGCGCAATTTCGTGCTCAACGAGCCGCGCGGTGGCGTGTTCCGCCACGTCAATCTTCTGGTGCCGCCAAAACATCCTGACGCGGATGCCGCCTTCATTATCATGGAGCCGGAAGATACCCCGCCCATGTCGGGCTCCAACTCCATCTGCGTTTCCACCGTGCTTCTGGATGGCGGTATCGTGCCAATGCAGGAGCCGGAAACCCATATGCTGCTTGAAGCGCCGGGCGGGCTTGTGAAGGTGCGTGCCGAATGCCGCAATGGCAAGGCCGAACGCATTTTCGTGCAGAACCTGCCGAGCTTTGCCGCGAAGCTCGATGTAGAACTCGAGGTCGAGGGTCTCGGTACGTTGAAGGTGGATACGGCCTATGGCGGCGACAGTTTCGTCATCGTCGACGCCGAGGCGATGGGCTTCAGCCTGAAGCCGAATGAAGCGCACGAGATTGCCCGTCTCGGCGTGCGCATCACCAATGCCGCCAACAAGGCTCTGGGTTTCGAGCATCCCGAAAACCCCGATTGGCGTCATTTTTCCTTCTGCCTGTTTGCGGGCAAGGTGGAGCGCACGGTTGAGGGCCTGCGGGCAGGTGCCGCCGTCGCCATCCAGCCTGGCAAGGTGGATCGCTCACCGACCGGTACGGCGCTTTCGGCCCGCATGGCGGTGCTGCATGCACGCGGTGAGATGAAAGAAGGCCAGACGCTGACGGCCGTGTCGCTCATCGGCTCCACCTTTACCGGTCGCATTCTGGGAACGACAACGGTGGGCGACCGCCCGGCCATCCTGCCGGAAATTTCCGGCCGCGGCTGGATCACCGGCATTCACCAGCACATGCTCGATCCTTCCGATCCATGGCCGGAAGGATATCGTCTGACGGACACTTGGGGCGCTCGATAAGGACGATACACTGTACTTACCTCATCCCTGTGACCAGCACAGGGATGAGGGAGGGAGCGCCTCACCCGCCCACCCGCTTCGTTGTCTCCCTGACGATCAACTCGAACCCGACATCCACCCGCGCACCTTCGGGAACGGCAGCGCCTTTTTCCGCTTCCAATATGGAAAGCAGCAATTCGCCCGCTTTGCGGCCGATCATCTGGGCGTCTACACGGATCGTTGAAATCGCCGGATAACATTGCCGGCCGATGTCGAAATCGCCGAAGCCGAGGATGGAAATCTGTTCGGGAACGCGAATGCCGCGACGATGACACTCCATCAGTGCGCCGACGGCGGAAATATCGGAGACCGCGAAAATGCCTTCGACATCCGGCGCCTTCGCCAGCAACGAGCCGAGCGTTTTGGCCCCATGGTCGTAGGAGACTGGGGCGCTGCCCTCGCGGATGATGAGGTCGTCGGCAATCCCGGCTTCGCGAAGTGCAGCACCAAAACCGAGCAGACGGCTTTCGCCGCGCCAGTCCTTTACATCGCCATCCGCACGCGATCCCAGTGCGCCAATTCTCTTAAATCCAAGCGATATTAAATATTTGGCGGCGTTTCTTCCCACTTCGTAGTTGGAAAAGCCGACCGCGTGGTCGATGGGATGTTCGGGAACGTCCCAGATTTCCACAATCGGGATGCCGGCGCGCATCAAAACTTCGCTCGCCATCTTGGTATGCACCGTTCCGGCAACGACTATGGCGTCGGGCCGGCGCTCCATCATGGTGCGGATGACGCGCTCCTCCTCCTGGAGATCGTACATGGTATAGCCGATCAGCAGTTGATAGTCGGCGGCGCGCAGAGCATTGGCGAGCCCCTGTGCGCTGTCGGCGAAGTTGGAGTTGGTGAGCGTCGGCAGGATGGCGGTGATGAAATTGGTGCGCCGGGAAGACAGCGAACCGGCGATTCTATCTGGAACATAGCCCAGCTTCTCGATGGCCTTCATCACCTTCTGGCGCGTGTCCTCAGACACCAGCGCCGGATCGGCCAGCACCCGCGAAACGGTCATCTTGGAGACGCCCGCGAGTTTCGAGACGTCGCTCATGGTTGCTTTTTTTGACGTGACTAACGCTGCGGCCAAGGGCGTGCGCTCCACCAAAGCATGTCTCCCTGAATTAGAACCGGTTCAGGACAAGACATACACGAAGATATCAAGGGAAAGCACGCCGCATGATTGCAGATCGGTGCGGCGTGCACCGGATTTATGCGATGCGACGGTAGACGAGGTGATAGAAACGCCCGTCGCACATGCTCATCATCTCGTCCGTCAGCACCCGGCCTTCCAGTCTAACAGGCGAAACCAGCGCTTCTTCCACAGCCTCAATCGACGGATAGTCGATTTCCTGCACCATAATGATGGCCGCCGCGTCCGGGTCCGTACGCTCGGTGCGCATGACGCGCACGGCCTGCGCGTTCGGCATGCGTTTCCAGACCGGCAGAAGCTTTTCCTCGACAATGCGGAAAAACTCCTCCTCCCGACCGGCGTGGATCTTGCCTTCAAAAATTGCCGAGCGTGTATACATGGTTCCCTCCCGAATGAATGCCCGATGCAACAGTTCTGTAGATCGGACTTGCAATGATACCGATAACATGCATTATTGATCCTGCCAAGAACGCGAAATGGTGTCGACCAGAGGAAAATCGATAACCAGCCAAAATCATTGAATTTCATGGGGAATTCTAACAGTTTTGGATCTTCGCGTCTTCTTGGGAGGAGTTTTTTGCAAATCGGGTTGAAATGTTATCGAGAACATTTTTCGGTTTGCGCAAAGGCCGCTGTTCCCGTGCGGACGGCAAATAAAGGGTTGGAGGAGAAACCATGAGCATTTCCAGATTTTTGAAGAACATGACCGTCGCAGTCGGTGTTGCCGCAGCAACGCTTGCCGCGACCACTTCGGCCCATGCCGTCTCGCTCAGCGAGATCACCGCGCGCGGCAAGGTCAAGATCGGCGTTCTCACCGGCGCGCCGCCGATGGGTATGGTGGACGAGAAGGGCAATCCTTCCGGATATGACGTTGATGTCGCCAATCTGATCGGCTCTTACCTGTCGCTGCCGGTCGAACTGGTGCCGCTGACGCCGCCGGCCCGCATTCCGGCGCTCCAGACCGGCAAGGTCGATTTCCTTGTCGCGACGCTCGCTCCGACCGGTGAACGCGCCAAGACCGTCATGTTCACGCAGCCCTACAGCGCCTTCAACATGGACATCATTTCCGGCAAGGACCAGAAATTCGAAAATCTCGACAGCCTCAAGGGCAAGCGCGTTTCGGTCAACCGCGGTTCCTCGCAGGAAACCGCGCTGCGCAAGGCCAATGTCGAAGGTCTCGAAATCGTCGTCTACGAAGACGATTCCACCAGCGCCCAGGCTCTGCTTGCCGGTCAGGTGGATGCCGTCGCCCTGCCGTCCACGGTGGGTGAGGCGATCATCAAGCAGCGTCCGGAAGCCGGTCTGCAGGTCGGTTTCACCTTCTTCCAGCAGGGCAATTCCATGGCGACGAAGATTGAGGATTTCGAGCTGCGTCAGTGGCTGAACACCTCCATCTATCTCATGAAGATGTCGGGCGATCTCGACCGCATCTCGGTGAAGTGGACCGGCCGTCCGCTGCCGCAACTGCCTAGCTTCTGATTGAGCCATTCAACGCGCCCGCCGGGAGAAATTCCGGCGGGCCGGGAAATGTCCACGGAGTGACGCATGTCCTATACATTTCAATTCGGCGCACTTGCCCAATATCAGAACGAATTGTTGAGCGGCATATGGCTGACGATCAAGCTATCGGTCCTCTCCATCGTGCTCGGTTGCGCTTTCGGCATTCTTTTAGCCTCGCTGCGTTCCATCAATGGCGGCATCGTCCGCATTATCGTGGACGGCTATGTTGAGGTGATCCGCAACACGCCATTTCTGGTGCAGCTTTTCATCGTCTATTTCGGTCTGCCGGGGCTCGGCTTTCGCGTTGGAGCCGATACGGCAGCTCTGATCGGCATGACGATCAATCTTGCCGCCTATTCCACGGAAATCATCCGCGCCGGCATCGAGGCGGTTCACAAGTCGCAGATCGAGGCGGGTGAGGCTCTGGGCTTCACCAAATATCAGATCTATCGTCACGTCATCATCGTGCCTGCTATCGCCAAGGTCTATCCTTCGCTGTGCAGCCAGTTCGTGCTGATGATGCTGGCATCGAGCATATGTTCGGCCATCTCCACCCATGAGCTTGCGGCCGCCGCTGCCTTCGTGGAATCGCAGACCTATCGCTCCTTCGAGGTCTATATCGTCGTCACGCTCATCTATCTTGCGCTGGCGCTCAGCCTGCGGCTCATCCTTGCCCTTGTCGGCATGTGGCTGTTCGGCCGCCGCGTGGCGCGCAAGACGATGACCGCCTTGCCGGAGGTGCAGTCATGACACTCAGAACTTTCGGCTGGAACGAGTTCGGCTTCCTGCTCACCGCCCTGCAATGGACCGTGCTTCTGACGATCATTGCGCTCATCGGCGGCGGCCTCGTCGGTTTCTTCGTGGCGCTTGCCCGCACCTCGGATCTGAAGGCGCTGCGTATCGCTGCCGGCACCTATATCCAGGTCATCCAGGGCATTCCGGTGCTGATGATCCTGTTCCTGTCCTATTACGGCCTAAGCCTTGCCGGACTTGAACTGCCACCACTGATTGCCGCCGGCGCATCGATGACGATCTATACGTCGGGCTATCTCGCCGAAATCTGGCGCGGCTGCATCCAGGCGGTGCCGAAGCAGCAATGGGAGGCGTCGGAGTCGCTGGCTCTCACCCGCGCCCAGCAATATCGCTACGTCATCCTGCCGCAGGCGATCCGCATTTCTCTGCCGCCGACCGTCGGTTTTGCCGTTCAGGTCGTCAAGAATACGTCCATCGCATCGATCATCGGTTTCGTCGAACTGGCGAGAGCGGGGCAGCTTATCAACAATGCCACGTTCCAGCCGTTCCGCGTCTTCGTCGCGGTGGCCGTGCTTTATTTCATCGTCTGCTACCCGTTGTCCCAGCTGTCTCGTTGGCTGGAAAGGAGGCTTCATGCCGGAAGTAATCGTTGAAAACGTTCACAAGAGCTTTGGCGCTCTGGAAGTCCTCAAAGGCGTGTCGCTGACAGTCGGCCGTGGTGAAGTTTTCGCCCTCATCGGCCGCTCCGGTTCGGGCAAGAGCACGCTGCTGCGCTGCATGAACGGGTTGGAGAAGATCAATTCGGGCCGCATCGAAATTGCCGGCCATGCGCTGGGCGGAGATGCCACAGCGCTGCGCAAGCTGCGCACCGATGTCGGCATCGTGTTCCAGAGCTACAATCTTTTCCCGCATCTGACGGTCGGCGAAAACATCATGCTCGCTCCGCGCATCGTCAAGGACGTGGCAAAGTCGGAAACGAAGGACATTGCCCGCGAGGTTCTGCAACTCGTCGGCCTGTCGGAGAAATTCGATTCCTATCCCGACCAGCTTTCCGGCGGCCAGCAGCAGCGCGTGGCGATTGCCCGTTCGCTTGCCATGCGGCCGAAGGTGATGCTGTTCGACGAGGTGACCTCTGCACTCGATCCCGAACTGACGGAGGAAGTGCTGACGGTCATGGAAAACCTCGCCAAGGGCGGCATGACCATGATCCTTGTTACCCATGAAATGGCCTTTGCACGCCGTGTGGCGACCGAAACCATCTTCATGCACAAGGGTAAGATCTGGGAACAGGGCCGCTCGGCAGAACTCTTCGCCAATCCGCAAACACCGGAACTCCGGCAATTCGTCAAGGCCGATGTGAAATAGCGCCTGATCCACAAGGACATATCCATGACTACTGAAATCGTACAACTGTGCCCGCTGATCCCGGCACTGGAAAAAGAACTCGCGCAGCGCTTCACTGTTCATCGCCTGTTTGAGGCGGCAGACAAGGCGGCGTTCCTTTCTGAAAAGGGTGCTGCAATCCGCGGCGTCGTCACCGGTGGCCATATCGGCCTTCCGGCGGATATCGGCGCCGCACTCCCCAATCTCGAGATCGTCGCCATCAACGGCGTCGGTTTCGACAAGGTGGATCTGGCGGAAGCCAAGCGACGCGGTTTCCGCGTTTCCAACACACCGGATGTTCTGACGGCGGATGTCGCTGACCTCGCGCTCGGTCTTGTTCTGGCGCAGGCGCGCAAGCTGCCGCAGGCTGACCAGCATGTGCGCACGGGGCAATGGCTGAAGGGTGATATGGGTCTTTCCACCCGTGTGGCCGGCCGCCGCTACGGCATTTTTGGCCTCGGCCGCATCGGTCAGGCGATCGCCAAAAGACTGGAAGGCTTTGATGCGCGCATTTCCTACACCGCCAGAAACCGTCGCGATGTTCCCTATGATTATCACGACAGCATCGAAGCGCTGGCCGCCAATTGCGACGTGCTGATCATCGCCGCCGCCGCCACCGCCGAAACGCGTCATATCGTCAATGCGGATGTGCTGAAGGCTCTCGGTCCCCAGGGTGTGCTCGTTAACGTGGCGCGTGGTTCGCTTGTGGATGAAAAGGCACTGGTCGAGGCGCTCTCGAGTGGCACGATCGGTGGCGCAGCGCTTGACGTCTTTGAAGATGAGCCACGTGTGCCGGAGGCGCTTTTCACCTTCGAAAACGTCACGCTCGCGCCGCATATCGGCAGCGGCACGCACCAGACCCGGCGCGCCATGGCCGATCTGGTTCTCGCCAATCTCGACGCGCATTTTGCCGGTAAAGAGCTCCCCACACCTGTCGTGTGATGGATAAGCATTGACGGTTGCAGTCAAACGCTGCAGCCGTTGCAACTCATGAGATTGGCTACGAAGTCCTGCAGCTCACGGTTCAGTGCTATGAAGTATTGAATGGGAAAAGCTTGTTTCACGGCGCAGATGCGCCGTGGCTCAATGCGGGCTCAAGGCCGGTATGTTGCAGGAGAGGTTTTGCCTTTGCCGACAATCTGATCGCGCGGTATTTGTCGCGCCATTTCGCTTCAATCCCCCGCCGCCGTTCATATTTATATAATATGTATAATCCTACTATTCTGCTTCCTTATACAGTAACGAGGCGGATAGTTGCGTTCCAAAGGCCCGAAGTCACGCTTGCAGAACCGGCCGCCGCGGACGAAGTCCGATGCGCCGCCATCCGACCGGCATGCGCTGCTTGAAGCGATGATCGATCATGTGCCGGATTTCATCTACGCCAAGGACCTGGAAGGCCGCTTTCTCTTCGCCAACCGTGCCATCGTCACCGAAAACGGCTTTGACACAGTCGAGGAACTGATCGGTCTCACCGATTACGATATTAACGGCGATGCGGCGCAGCGTGCCGGCATTCCAGAGACCGAGGCGCGGGTGATGCGCACGGGAGAGCCGGATCTCGGTTTTGAGGAACGCGCAATGCGCGGCGATATCGACCGCTGGCTGATGATGTCGCGCGTGCCGCTTAAGGACAAGAACGGCGCGATCATCGGTGTGGTTGGTGCATCCAGGGATATTACCCAGAAGAAAGCCTCGGAGCGCCTGCTTCAGGCGCAGGCGCATATTCTCGAAATGATTGTTGGGGCGGCGCGTATCGAGGATTTTCTCGAAGAATTTGTGAAAGCCATCGAAAACCTCGCTACGGGTCTTGCCTGCGCTGTTCGCGTATTCGATGCCGCGGCCGGCGAACCCTCGGTCTATGCCTCACCGGCGCTTTCACAGCATGCGGGGGTGACAGCACTCATCTCCAGCGTCAGCGATCCCGAAAGCCTGACCTATCCCGCAGGTAATGTGGCCTTCAGTTTCGATATTCCCGCCAGCGAAGGCAATGCGCACGGTTTCGTCTGGTGCATGTTGGCGGGCCGCACACCGGATGCGGGGCTTTTGGAGTTCATCGCCGCCGCCGCGCGCATGGCGGGTCTTGCGATCGATCGCAAACGGGCGGCGGAACATATCGCGTTTCTTGCCGATCACGACATGCTGACACGGCTGCCCAATCGCCGCTTTCTGGATACGAGACTGCCGGAGATACTGGCAGCATCGGCAAAAGCGAAGCGGCATGTCGGCATCGGCTTTCTTGATCTCGATAATTTCAAGCAGATCAACGATACGCTCGGCCACAGCGTTGGCGATGCTTTGTTGTCCAAAACGGCTGAGCGCATCTCGCGCAGTCTCGGTCGAAACGATCTGGTGCTGCGGGTGGGCGGGGATGAGTTCGTCATCATCCTGCATAAGCACAAGGACGATTTCGAAAGCCGCCTGCAACATATCCGGGCTGCGGTCTCGCAGCCGCTGCGCCTCGGCAACTACGATATCAAGGTCACATGCAGCATTGGCATGGCATTTTTCCCGGAGCACGGGGAAACCACGGCGGAAATTGTCGCTGCGGCCGATCTTGCGATGTATGAGGCCAAGCATAGCGGGCGAGATGGCATTGCAACCTTCACGCCGCGCATGGCGGATGATCTGAGGAAGAAGTTCACCCGTATCGAGGAATTGCGCAAGGCGGTGCAAAGCGACGAATTCGTTCTATACTATCAGCCGCAGGTCGACCTTCTGACCGGTCGCATCAGCGGCGTGGAGGCGCTGGTGCGCTGGCAGCACCCGGTGGAAGGTCTGCTCGGCCCCGCGGAATTCATCGGCCTTGCGGAAGAAACCGGCCTCATCGTGGAACTTGGGGAAAGCGTTCTGAAGAAAGCCTGCCTTCAGGCGCAGGCATGGTGCAATGCCGGGCTGCCGCCCGTCAAAATGGCGGTCAACATTTCACCCAGGCAATTTCAGGGCGGCCTTGTGGAGCAGATCAGGTCTGCGCTCACGCAATCCGGCCTTGCACCGTCTCTGTTGGAAATCGAGATCACCGAAACCCTCATCATTCAGGATGTGGAAACATCCGTGCGGATCATGCGCGTCATCAAGGAGATGGGCGTCAGCCTGGCACTGGATGATTTCGGCATTGGTTATTCCTGTCTCGGCATGCTTAAGACCTTCCCCCTGTCGTGCATGAAGATAGATCGGTCGTTCCTCACCCATCTGCCGGAAAAAACCAAGGACAGCGCCATCGTCTCCATCATGATCCAGCTTGCGGGGTCTCTGGGCATCGATGTCATTGCCGAGGGCGTCGAGACCGGCGAACAGGCAGCGTTTCTGCGCACTGCCGGCTGCCCCTATGGGCAGGGTTATTACTTCAGCCGCCCGGTGCAGGCGGATGCGATCGAGGCAATGTTGGGGACTATGATGACTTTCCCCGCTGGTCTATCGAACGACATGCAATAATTTCCACCTCGGTGGACTGCCTCTAACCGGATTCGCCGGGCGCGAATTGGCGGAAGGCACGTTGCGCTGTCTTTGCCGCATAGTGGCGCCGGGAGGGAGTGCGGCTATATCACCCTTCTTGCGACTCCACGCGGCATCAAAAGCCCGCATCCCCTCATCTTCATCCATGAAACTTGATGCCTTTCCCAAGCGATTGCGGGATTGGGCGCAAGTTTGTTCTAGTATTGTAATTCAAAAATATTAGAAATAATTTGCACTATAACTAAGTAATAAATATCGAAATCACCAAATAAAACATTTATATATTATATATTGAACTATTAATTTGTTGTAATTTTACTACGTTATTTGAATGTATTCTCTAAGTGTATTTGTATTCTTTAGATTTGAATTGCGAGTCTCCCGTAATTTCTGCCATTTGCTGAATCAGCGCAGAGAAGCGGGCGGCAGGGAAAAGACCAGCCCTCGGTTTTGCGCATTCGTTGAAAAATTTTTGACTGGAGATTAAAAATGAACATCAAGAGCCTCCTCATCGGCTCCGCTGCCGCTCTCGCAGCAGTATCCGGCGCACAGGCCGCTGACGCTATCGTCGCTGCCGAACCCGAGCCCATGGAATATGTTCGCGTCTGCGACGCCTTCGGCACCGGCTTCTTCTACATCCCCGGCACCGAAACTTGCCTGAAGTTCGACGGTTATGTTCGTTTCCAGACCGACTTCGGTCGTAACCAGTCCGGCACTTCCGACTGGGATGCCACGACGCGCGGTCAGTTCAACATCGACACCCGCACCGACACCGAACTCGGCGCTCTGCGCGGCTACATCGGTCTGCGCGGCCAGGCCGACAACGACACTGACCGTAACGTCGTTCTCGATCAGGCTTTCATCGAACTCAGCGGCCTGAAGGTCGGTTTCTACTACAACTGGTGGGATGACGGTCTCTCTGGCGAGTATGACCAGCTCAGCTCCAACCGCACCCGTCTGAACGCCATCCGTTACACCTACGACGCAGGCTCCTTCTACGTTGGTGCCGCTGCTGAAGAGCTGGAAGGCTCGCGCAAGGGCACGTCTGAGCTTGGCGTTTCAAAGGGCGGCAAGTTCAAGACCAACACGAACGATGTCGGCGTAAGCGCCATCATCGGCGGCAAGTTCGGCGGCGTTAAGGCCAACCTGCTCGGCGCTTACGACACCAACCAGGAAAACGGTGCAATCCGTGCAATCGTCACGGCTGACATCGGTCCGGGCACCCTTGGCCTCTCCGGCGTATGGGCTTCCGGCGCCAACTACTACTACGAAGAATCCGAATGGTCGGTTGCTGCCGAATATGCCATCAAGGCAACCGACAAGCTGACCATAACCCCCGGTTTCCAGTACTTCGGCACGATCGATATCGGTGCTAACAACGACTTCGTTGGCAACCGCGATGCATGGCGCGCTGGCGTAGCTACAAGCTACAAGATCACCTCCGGCCTCTCCACGAAGGTTGCAGTGACCTATCAGGACGTGGACGGCAAGAAGGGTGTAAACGGCGGTGGCGACAGCTGGACCGGCTTCCTTCGTCTCGAGCGTTCGTTCTAATACCCGACACAAGAAAAAAGCATAAACCGGGTTAGATGACTCAGATCCACCCCGCTCTTGAGCGGGTGAGTGCTAGCTCCAGTCAAAGTTCCTGACATGATGTCAGGTTTGCTCCCCGGACCCCTCCAGGCCGGGGAGATTTTGTTTTGAGGAAAGTTCCGGCAGATTTTTGTCAACAATGTCGTTGCGGGCATTTGCGGGCGGGTCGCTGGGTTGGCGGGTTGCCGGTCCTGGAGATCAGGTTGCGCTATCGCTCGCCAGGCATTGGTACCGGCGGCTGGGGAGGGTGCACTGGCTCTTCGAAGGTTCGCAGCAAACGGCCCCAGCCCGGATCATGCATATGCGCTTCAAGACCCGCGCGGGCGGCGAGTGCCAGTGCCTCTTCCTGTCCAAAGGAGAGAGCCGCATCGACGTCGGTCGTCAGAACACGGCCGTTTTCCATCAGCATCTTGCCATCGACGAAAACGGTATCGACGTCGCTTCCCAGAACCTGATGCACGAGACGGTGCACCGGCATCCACATCGGCATCAGATGTGGCTTGCGCATGTCGATGACGACGACATCGGCCTTTTTGCCAATTTCGAGCGAGCCGATTTCATCTTCCATGCCGATGGCGTGGGCGGCGTCGATGGTAATCATTTCGAATATCTTGCCCGGCGGCAAAAGGTAGCGATCGTGATTGTGCAGCAGGTGCTGCGTGAATTGCGCCAGACGGGCGGTCTGGAGCATATCGAAGTGACGGCTGGGTGCCGCGCCGTCGGTGGTGATGGCTACTCGAATCCCCTTGGACATCATTTCCATGATCGGCGTTGAGCGGCCCGGCGGGGCGTGGGTCACGCGCGTGCCGGTTTCCGCCAGAATGTCGATTTCTTCATGCGAGATGCCCCAGCAGTGCTGGAGGTGGATATCCGGGCCGAGAAGCGCATTTTCCTTATCCTGAAACGCCATGCGGATTTGTCCCGCAAATGCATCCGAATGTAGCCTGACGCCCATTTTCCGGGCCGTCTCGCGTATTCGGCGTGCCTGCATGCGGTCGTTTTCCGTCAGTTTCACCGCCTGGTCGGGGCTTGAAGCGTTGGAGGGTTCCACCGAGGGAACGATGGTAAAGGGTGTCAGAAAAACACTGATGCGTCCGTCTGCCGTTCCGTTCAGTGCGTCGATCGTGGCTTCGCTGCCTTCGATCATTTCCTCGAAGCTTACATTTCGGCGCTCCGGAGAGCCGCTTTCCCATCGGGTCACCGGGTGCGGCCAGGGCAGGCCGGAAGGTCCAACGCAGATGATTTCACGAAGCCCGATCTCGTCATAAGCGCGGGCGTGGTTGATGGCAAAGATTGGGTCGTCGGCGCGTGGCATCGAGGTGATGATGCTGGCACCGGTCGTCACGCCGGCGCGAAGCCGCTCGATGCCGGAGACCAGGCCGTCCGCATACCAGTAATCGCGCGTGACGTAGTGGTAGTAGGTCGGCGTCACGACCTTCATCCACATGGCGTTGGTGTCGGCCGCAATGCTGCGGATCAGCGCGTGCCCTGCATGGCCATGGGCGTCAATGAGGCCGGGAATGATGAGTTTTCCCCGGCAATCTATGATCTGTTTGTCGCTGTGACGTGGCGCCAGCTGCGCTGCTGTACCGATGTCGACAATACGGTCGCCCTGAATGGCAAGGCCACAATCCTCGATGATGCGTCTTTCACGATCCACCGTCACCATCGTGCCGTGCAGCAGCAGAAAATTCCCCATTTCGTCCTCTCCCTCATTGAAGTGCAGCTTGTATCCAGAATCTCGCAATTTTGGATACGATAATTGTCAACAATATTATTGACAATACGGCTGTGCGAAACAATACTCCGCCTTGCCCGGCCGGTTGGTCTGCCGGCTATCCAATGATTTATAAAAAGGGGGGATCAAATGTCCCGAATTAGAAGTTTCGTTCTGGCCGCCATGGCCGCCGCCGCCATTGCCGTTCCCGCAAACGCAGAAACCTTGCGTTGGGGCGGTCGGGCGGATCTTTACTCGCTTGATCCGTATTCGGTGCCTTCCACCTCCAACCTCGCCTTTCTCAATCATATCTATGAAGGGCTGGTGCGTTACGGGCCGGACTTCAAGATCGAGCCGGCGCTTGCGACGGAGTGGAAACTTGTTGATGAAAAAACATGGCGTTTCACCCTGCGCAAAGGCGTGAAGTTCCATGACGGTGCTGAGTTTACCGCTGACGATGTCGTTGCATCTTTCACGCGCGCTTCGGATGCCACCTCGCCATTGCGCGGCAATATTCCGGTTTTTGCGGGCGTGAAGAAGGTCGATGATTACACCGTCGATCTGAACGTCACCGCGCCCACCTCGCTTTTCCTCAACGACATCACCAATATCTTCATCTTCAATGCTAAGTGGTTGAAAGATAACAACAGCGAAAAGCCGACCGACTTCGCTTCCAAGGTCGATGGCTACACGACGATGCACACCAACGGCACCGGCCCGTTCAAGCTTGAGAGCCGCGTTCCCGATAGCAAGACGGTTCTTGTCGCCAACGATGCCTGGTGGGATCAGAAAAAACACAATCTCGATCGCATCGAATTCGTGCCGATTGCCTCGGCCGCAACCCGCGTTGCAGCTTTGCTCTCCGGCGAAATCGACCTGATCGATTCCGCACCGATCCAAGATCTGCCGCGTCTGGAATCCTCGCCGAACATCACGGTGAAGAAGCGCACCGAGCTGCGCACGCTGTTCATCGGCTTCAATCGCCGCGAAAAGCTTGAAGACGGCAAGCCTAACCCCTTCAACGATCTTCGCGTTCGCCAGGCATTCGAGGCCTCGATCGATCGTGATCTCATCAACAAGAAGGTCATGCGCGATCTTGCAAGACCGTCCGGCTCGCTTATTGCGCCTGAGATTGCGGGTTACGCCAAGTCGCTTGATACCTACCAGCCTGCCGATCCGGCAAAGGCGCAGAAGCTGCTTGCCGATGCAGGTATGAAGAACCTTGCATTCACCTATACCTGCATGAATGACGAAAGCATCAACGAGGAAGACATCTGCTCCGGCGTTGCCAACATGCTCAAACGCGGCGGTTTCCAGCCGACAATCGACATCGCCCCGCGTTCGGTACAGTCTCCCAAGCGCAATGGTGGCAAGGCCGATGTCTTCAACCTCAGCTGGGCGAACGAGCCCACGCTCGATGCCTTCTCGTTCCTGTCGCAGATCCTCTCGACCCGCAAGGGCGCGATGGGCGTATCCAACTATGGCGGCTGGTCTAACCCCGAGATCGACAAGCTGGTGGATCAGGCAGCACACGAGCAGGACAATACCAAGCGTCTCGCGCTTGAAGAAGCTGCATTGAAAATCGCCAAGGACGAGACGATGCTTGTTCCGCTGCACCAGCAGCCCATCGCCTGGGCCATGCTGGGAAAGGTCAAGAGCGTTGATTTCCGCGCCGACAACAAACCGCGCCACTGGCTGACGCAGGTCGGCAAGTAATCCGGAAATATCAGGGAGGCGTTGGGCATTCCGCTTAACGCCTCCTTGAATGCTCCGCTGCCGGTGCAATTGTTGACATTGTTACGGGCGAATGCGGCCCGTACCCCGTCTCTTGCAAAAATGGGCGAACCTGCCTGCCTTTTGGCCACGGGTTTGCATCCGAGAGGTTACAATGCTGGTTTTCATCATCAAGCGTATGGGAAATGCCATTCTGGTCATGCTTTCCGTCGCGCTTATTGCATTTCTCATTTTCAGGCTTGCCGGAGACCCCGTCGAGCTGATGGTGGGGGAGCAGACATCGCAGGAAGATCGCGCCGCGTTGCGTGAGCGTCTTGGTCTTAACGACAGTCTGCCAACGCAATATCTGCGGTTTGTCAAAGATGCCGCCCAGGGCAATTTCGGCGTTTCCTATCGCAACGGCCAGCAGGTGCTGCCGCTGATCGCGGAGCGGTTTCCGGCCACGCTGGAACTGGTTCTGGTGGCCACGATCATATCGCTTGTCGTCGGCCTGCCGCTCGGGGTGCTGACGGCGATCAGGCGCGGAAAGTGGTATACGGAGGGCCTGCAATTCCTGTCGATTGTCGGCGTCTCGCTGCCAAGCTTCGTTGTCGGCATTCTGCTTATTCTTGTCTTTTCGGTCAGCCTCGGCTGGGCGCCGGCCTTTGGTCGCGGTGATGTCGTGCAGCTCGGCTGGTGGTCCACCGGCCTGCTCACCTCATCGGGGCGTGCCGCACTCATTCTGCCTGCCATCGCGCTCTCGCTTTACCAGATCACGCTCGTCATGCGTCTGGTCCGCGCCGAGATGCTGGAGGTGCTGCGGTCCGATTTCGTGAAGTTCGCCCGTGCACGCGGCATTCCCCGCTGGCGCATTTATTTCCGCCATGCGCTGCGCAACTGTCTTATGCCTGTTGTGACGCTGACGACGATGAATGTCGGTTCGCTCATCGCTTTTGCGCTCATCACCGAGACGGTGTTTCAGTGGCCGGGCATGGGCATGCTGTTCATACAGGCGGTGACGTTTCTCGATATCCCCGTCATGGCGGCCTATCTCTGCATCATTTCCTTCATCTTCGTTGTCCTCAACACGTTCGTCGACATTGCCTATGCGGTGATCGATCCGCGTCTGCGCACTGCGCGCTAACCGAAGGGAGCCGGTTTCATGGCCACAGACCTTCCGCAAACGGCAAAACCTGCCCGCCCGTCGCTCATCAAGCGCATACGCAACAGCGATCTCTACTGGTCGTTCAGCCACAGCAGATCGGCCAAGATCAGCGCGCTGATCCTTGCAGTCCTCATCCTCGCCGCCGTTTTCGCGCCCCTGATCGCACCGCAGAACCCTTATGACGGCGCTTCGCTCGACATGTGGAAGGCCGAACTGCCGCCGGTGTGGCAGGAGGGCGGCGAATGGCCCTTTCTGCTCGGCACGGATACGCAAGGGCGCGACATGCTCTCCGCTATCCTCTACGGCACGCGCATATCGATAGTCATCGGTGTTGCCTCGGTGGCGCTTTCCTTGGTCATCGGCATGACTGCCGGGCTTGTGGCCGGTTATTTTGGCGGTTTTGCCGATAATCTCCTGATGCGCATCGGCGATATCACGCTCTCCATTCCGACAATTCTGGTGGCAATTCTCGTCTCCACGGTCGTCAGACAGATGCTTCCGGACAATCTTCGCGAGGTCGGCGCGTCTGCCGTGCTCATTCTCGCCATCGCGCTTTCCGCCTGGGTGCAATATGCGCGCACCGTGCGTGCCCAGGCGATTGTCGAAACCGGCAAGGACTATGTGCAGGCAGCGAAGCTGATCGGCGTTCCCGCGCGCCGCATCATGGCAAACCATATTCTGCCCAATACGCTGACGCCAATCATGGTTGCCGCCACGCTCAACTTCGGCATGGCGATCCTGACTGAAGCGACGTTGTCGTTCCTCGGCATCGGCATGCCACCCAGCCAGCCGTCGCTCGGAACGCTGATCCGCATCGGCAACCAGTTCCTGTTTTCCGGTTCCTGGTGGATCGTGTTGTTTCCCGTTTTCCAGCTCTGCCTGCTCGTCGTCACCGTCAACCTTCTGGGTGACTGGCTGCGCGATGCGCTCAATCCGAAACTGAGGTGAGTTCCATGTACGATCTTCTGCTCCGCAACGTCAGGCCCATGGCGGGCGACACCTGCGATATTCTGGTAAGACAGGGAAAGATTGCCGGTTTTGGAAAATTCGAGGCCGAACCCGGCATGGCGGTCGAGGATGGCAACGGTGCAATCGTCGCGCCCGGTCTCATCGATGCACACACCCATCTCGACAAGACGACATGGGGCATGCCCTGGCATGAGAACAACCGTGCCGCCATCCTGCGCGGACGGATCGATTTCGAGCGCGAGAACCGCACCCAGATCGGTATCGATCCGCACCGCCAGTCCATGCGCCACGCCATCGGCCTTGCTGCAAACGGCGGCACGCATATCCGCAGCCATGTGGATATCGATCCGACCCACGGCCTGAAGCTTGTCGAAGGCATATGGGAAACACGTGAGAAGCTGAAAGGCATCATCGACATCGAGGTCGTTGCCTTCCCGCAGTCCGGCGTCATGGTCATGCCCGGCACGGTGGAGTTGCTGGACGAGGCCCTGAAACAGGGATGCGAAGTCCTTGGCGGCATCGATCCCTGCGGCATCGATCGCGATCCCAAAGGTCAGCTCGATATCCTCTTTCAACTCGCGGTCAGGCACGGCGTGCCGATCGACATTCACCTGCATGAGGCTGCCGATCTCGGCGCCTTCACGATGGAGCTGATCTTCGAGCGTATTCGTGCCAATGGCATGGAAGGCAAGGTCGCAATCAGCCACGCCTTTGCGCTGGGCATGAATGATTACATCAGGGTCGGCAAGCTGATCGATGAAATCGCCCGGCTCGATGTGGCGATCCTGACGACGGGCGCGCCCTCGGCAACCGTGCCGTCGATAATGCGGCTAAAGGAAGCCGGCGTTCGCGTTGGCGGCGGTTGCGACGGCATTCGCGATACCTGGGGACCCTGGGGCCAGCCGGATATGCTCGACCGGGCCAAGATCATCGGCATGAAGAACGGCTTGCGCTCGGATATCGAGCTTGCGCATGTCCTCCATATCGTCTCGCAGGGCGGTGCCGATGTCATGGGCCTCAAGGATTACGGTCTTGAGGTTGGCTGTGCCGCAGACTTCACGCTGCTGACCGGCGAAACATTGGCCCATGCCGTTGTCGATGTCGCGCCGCGGCCGCTGGTCGTAAAGGGCGGACGCGTGACCGCCAGAGGCGGCAATGCTGTGGTGGAGGCGCCATGATGAGCAATCCGCTACAGTCTATCGCTCTCGGTGAACGGCCCTCCGGTCGCACGCTGCTCACCGCAAGCTGGGTGGTCGGTCATAAGGACGGGTCTCACCGGCTGTTGAAAAACGGCGAAGTGGTTTTCGAGAACGGCGAAATCCTTTTTGTCGGCCATGGCTTTCCGGGCGAGGTCGCGCGGCGCGTCGATTTCGGCAATGCCCTGATCAGCCCCGGCCTGATCGACCTCGATGCGCTTTCCGATTTCGATACGACTATTTTGGGGATCGACAATCACCCCGGCTGGGCGAAGGGCCGTGTCTGGCCGCGCTCCTATGTCGAGGCCGGTCCTTACGAGATGTATTCCGAGGAGGACCTTGCCTTCCAGAAACGTTTCGCCTTTGGCCAGCTTCTCCTCAACGGCATCACCACGGCGGCACCCATTGCCTCGCTGTTTTATCGTGAATGGGGAGAAACGGTCGCTGAATTCGAGGCTGCGGCCGATGCTGCCGGCGAACTTGGTCTCCGGGTCTATCTCAGCCCCGCCTTCCGCTCCGGCGGCATGGTGCTGGAAGAGCCGGGGCGCATGGTGCCCGTGTTCGATGAGGAACGCGGTCTTCAGGGGCTGAAGGAAGCAGTGTCGTTCATCGAACGGCAGACCGGAAGACACGGCGACCTCGTCCGCGGCCTTCTCGCACCTGATAGGGTTGAAACATCGACGCTCACCCTGCTCGAAAGAACCGATGCGGCCGCCCGTGATCTCGGCTGCAAATTCCGGCTGCACATGGCGCAGGGCACCATGGAAGTTGACACGGTTCGCAAGCTGCATGGCTCGACTGCACCGGTATGGCTCGCAAAAGCAGGCCTGCTGAGCGACCGCCTTATCGCGCCGCATGCCACCAATGCGACGCAGGAAGATCTGGCGCTCTATGCGGAAAACGGCGTGTCGATCGTCCACTGTCCGCTGGTGTCTGCCAGAAGCGGCAGTACGCTGTCGTCCTTCTCCGCGTGCCGACAGCTCGGAATAAACATTGCGATGGGCACCGATACGGCGCCCGCCGACATGCTGATGAACCTGCTTGTCGGTCTCATCACCTGCCGCATCAATGACGGTGCTCCAGATAAGATCCGCTCGGCCGATCTGTTCGACGCCGCCACACTCGGCGGCGCTCGGGCGCTGGGTCGCTCCGATCTCGGACATCTTTCCAAGGGTGCGCGCGCCGATATCGCGGTCTTCGGTCTGGATGACACGGTCATGGCACCGAGCCTCGATCCGATCACGACGATTGTCACTGGCGGTTCGGGCAAAATCGCGCGCGCCGTGTTTGTCGATGGCCGTCTCTCCATGCGGGAAAGACAGGTCGCGAACATCGACATGGCGAGCGCCCGCATTCAGGCGCAGGCACAATTCGATGGGCTGATCGCGAAATATCCCGAGCGAAGCTGGGCAAATCCGCCCGTTTCGGAAATCTTCCCCCCGAGCTACCCGGTGGAGGTGAATACGAATGGATGACATGAACCAGTCGGTTATCGATGTCCGCAATTTGAAAGTCGAGTTCCCTGGCCGCCGGGGAACGGTGACGGCACTTTCGGATATCAGCCTTTCCATCCGCCCCGGCGAAATTCTCGGTGTGGTCGGGGAGTCCGGTGCCGGAAAATCCATGACCGGCCTTGCGATACAGGGCCTGCTCGAAAAACCGGGCCGCATCGCGGATGGCGAAATATGGCTTGGGTCGCGTCGTATCGATCAACTCGATGACAGGGCGATGGAAAGCATCCGTGGCCGGGAAATCGGCGCGATTTTTCAGGATCCGCTCACCTCGCTCAATCCGCTGTTCACGGTTGGCGCGCAGCTTGTGGAGACAATCCGCCAGCATCTGCCGCTTTCGAAAAGGGATGCAAAGGCACGCGCAGTCCAGCTTTTGCGTGATGTCGGTATTCCATCTCCGGAAGAGCGCGTCGATCACCATCCGCATCAATTCTCCGGTGGTATGCGCCAGCGCGTCGTCATAGCGCTCGCACTTGCGGCGTCGCCGAAACTGATCATCGCCGACGAACCGACGACGGCGCTTGACGTGTCGATCCAGGCGCAGATCATCTCGCTGCTGCGCAAGCTCTGCAAGGAAAAGCAGACGGCTGTCATGCTGGTCACCCATGATATGGGCGTCATTGCCGAGGCAGCCGACCGCGTTGCCGTGCTTTATGCCGGCAGGTTGATAGAGGTGGGGCCGGTCGAGCAGGTTCTCCATGCGCCGAGGCACCCCTATACGCAGGGCCTGATGGCCTCCATTCCTTCGCTCGGCGCGCGAGTGGAACGGCTCAACCAGATCGACGGGGCCATGCCGCGTCTCGACGCCATCCCGCCCGGATGCGCCTTCAATCCGCGCTGCGGCTTCTCAGGACCGCGCTGTCTTCGCGAGCGGCCGGAACTGGAAGCGGTGGGTGATGGCGCCAGCGCTTGCTGGATGAATGCAGGAGGTACAGCATGAACACGCCCGTTCAAAGAACACCCGCATTGACGGTCAAGGGCCTCACCAAGACTTTCGATGTCTCTGCACCATGGCTCAATCGGGTCATCGAGCGGAAGCCACGGCAATTCGTCCAGGCCGTGAACGACATCGATTTTACGGTTCCGGCGGGCGGCTGTCTCAGCATCGTAGGGGAAAGCGGCTGCGGCAAGTCCACGGTTGCCCGTCTGGTGACCGGGCTGTTCCGGCCAAGCGCGGGTGATTTCCACTTCGCCAAGGGTCGAAAGGATACACCGCTTTCGGCGCAGATGATCTTTCAGGATCCCTATGCCTCGCTCAATCCGCGCTGGCGGGTGAAGAATATCATTGCCGAACCCATCCGCGAACTGAAACTTCGTGCGACCCGGGCCGAGACCATGGAACGGGTGGAGGAACTGTTGCTGACGGTTGGTCTGTCTGCTTCGGACGGCGAAAAGTTTCCGCATGAATTTTCAGGCGGCCAGCGTCAGCGCATCTCCATTGCTCGCGCTTTGGCAAGTGAGCCCGAGTTTCTGGTCTGTGACGAGCCTACATCGGCACTCGATGTATCGGTGCAGGCGCAGGTGCTGAACCTGATGCGACGCCTCCAGGACGAGTTGGGGCTGACCTACCTGTTCATCAGCCATGACATGAGCGTGGTTCGCCACATGTCGGATCGCATCGCGGTCATGTATCTTGGCCGCATTGTGGAGGAGGGCGACACGGAGGAGCTGTTCGCCCGCCCGCGTCACCCCTATACCCAGCTTCTGCTGCAGACCATTCCCAATATCGACGCGCCGCGCCGTGACCGGGAACTGGTTGCCGGTGAAGTTCCAAGCCCGCTCAAACCGCCATCGGGATGCACGTTTCATCCGCGTTGCCCGCTTGCAACGGCGCGCTGTTCGGCGGAGGTGCCAAAGGTGCGCACGCTTGCCGGCGGCACACGTGTCGCCTGCCATCTCGTGGCGGACGAAGAAGAGCTGGTTGTGAAGGAAAGAGAACTCGTCTGACCGTCGGGTCAGGCGAGTGCGGCGCGCAGATCGTGGGAAAGGTCGCGGATTTCGCTGAGATCGAGTTCCGCTTCCACATGTTCCAGATGGTGGGTCATCAGATGCGTGGCTTTCGCCGGGTCGTTATTGGCAATCGCATCGACGATTTCCGCATGCTCGTCCGGTCCGCAATTGAAGCGGTCGGTGTTGCGGTAAACGGCGGTGATGAGAGAGGAACGCGAAATGAGGTCGCGCATGGTGGTGAACAGGAAATCGGAACCGGCCGTTTCCGCAAGCAGCAGATGGAACCCGCCGGAGAGCTTGATGATATCTGTGGTGATGTTGTGAGCATTGGCCACGCGCTCCTTGGCGACATGGTCGCGAAGCCGTTTCAGATCGGCCTTGGTGGCCGATTTGCACAGACGTTCAACGACACATTGCTCCACGGTGCGACGCACGAAGAACACATCTCTGGCTTCTTCGACCGATGGTTTCGAAACGAAGGCGCCGCGATTGGGAACGATGGTGACGAGACCGTCGCGCTCCAGAACGGACAGGGCCTGACGGATACGTGCACGGCTGACACTGAAAATTGTCGCCAGTTGTTCTTCCTTCAGCTGCACGCCGGGACGCAGCCGCCGCTCAGCGATGGACAGCCAGACTTTCTCGACAATTTGCTGTGTGGACTGGCCGTTCTGCTCGGTCATTTTGTTCGCTCTCCATTAGGGTTAGAAAAGCGTGATGCCGCCGAAAAAGTCAACTGTTTCAACAGGGTTTTGGTTGCATAATTGTCAACAATATGAAACAATATTGTATACTATAAACGGGACAACGTCATGGAATTCGACTTCACCACGCTTGAGCCGCAGAGCCGCTATCGGTTGCTGACGAATTTTATTGGTCCACGGCCGATAGCGCTTGTCACGACCCGCTCGGAAGCGGGCCACAACAATGCAGCGCCGATGAGCTTTTTCAACGTCTTCTCCCATGATCCGCCCATCGTTGTTCTCGGAATCCAGCCGCGTCTGAATGGCGAGGAGAAGGACACGATGGCCAATATTCGCCGCACCGGCGAGTTTGTCGTCAACATGGTCGATATGACTATTTCCGAACATATGCTTGTCTGCGGCCTCGGTTTCGACAGCGAGGTCGACGAACTTTCCATGGCGCAGCTGACGCCGACGCCCTGCAACAAGATCGATGCAAGCTTTGCAGCGGAATCGCCCTGCGCCTTCGAGTGCCGGGTGGAGCGTCTGATCGATTATCCGCGCCGGACGCTGGTGCTGGGGGAGGTCGTGCACATGCATGTCCACAGGGACTGCCTCGACAAGGAGGGGCATTATGTCGATCCGGACCGATACCAGCCGATCGCACGCCTCCATGCCGACAATTACATTACCTCGGATCGCCAGTTCGTCTTGAAGGCGCCCCCCATTACCGACTTCATCAAGCCAGATGGCAAGTGACAGTCCCGAAAGGCTGACCTGAATGCATATTCGTCTGATCAACCCGAACTCAACCGCCTCGATGACGGCGCAGGCGCTCGAGAGCGCCTTGCGCGTCAGGCAGGCGGATACGAAGATTTCCGCTGCAAACCCTGTCGATACGCCGGTCAGTATCGAAGGCGGGGCCGATGAGGCGCTGGCTGTTCCCGGCATGCTGGAGGAAATCCGCAAGGGCGAGCGGCTGGGCGTCGATGCCTATGTCATTGCCTGCTTTGATGATCCGGGCCTGCATGCGGCGCGTGAAGTCGCGCGTGGTCCCGTGATCGGCATCTGCCAGGCCGGCATTCAGGTGGCGATGACGATCAGCCGCCGCTTTTCCATCATCACAACGCTGCCGCGCTCCATCCCCATTATCGAAGATCTCGTCGATAGCTACGGTGCACAGCGGCATTGCCGCAGGGTTCGTGCCATCAATCTGCCGGTGCTGGGTCTTGATGAGGATCCTCTTGCAGCCGAGGCGATGTTGATCCGCGAAATCGAAGCGGCCAGGAAAGAAGATGCGGCAGAAGCCATCATCCTCGGTTGCGCCGGCATGTCCGCACTGTGCGACAGGCTGCGCGAGGCAACCGGCGTCCCTGTCATCGATGGTGTCACGGCCGCCGTAAAGCTGGCCGAAGCCCTGGTGGGCGCGGGTTACGTGACATCCAAGGTCAATGCCTATGATTATCCGCGGGTGAAGGAAACCAAGCTCGTCGCCTGACCGGGAAAGGCGGGTGCGGCAAAGCGCCTCCACGGCGTTTGCGACAAAGCCCGCCTCGCTCTAGTGTCTGCTTTCGCGCCGGTCCGCAGAATGGCCGCGCGGGATGGGAGGCAGGATGATCGACAAGCTGGAGTTTTTCATTGCACTTGCGCGCGCGGAGCATTTCGGGCGGGCCGCGGAGGAGTGCGGCATCTCGCAGCCGACGCTGTCTGCGGCCATCCGGCAACTGGAAGATCAGCTCGGTGTCGTGCTCGTCGTGCGTGCGGCGCGATATCAGGGCCTGACGCCGGAGGGGCAGCGGGTTCTCGAATGGGCAAGGCGCATCGTTGCCGATACACGCACGATGCGGGAGGAAATGCGGGCTGCGCGCAAAGGTCTCGCCGGCCATATCCGGCTTGCCGTCATCCCCACCGCTCTCGCCATGGTGCCCAGGCTCACGGAACCCTTTCAGGCGCGTCACCCGGCAGTCACGTTTTCCGTCACCTCCCGCACGTCGTTGCAGGTTCTCAGCCAGATCGAAAATCTCGAAATCGACGCGGGAATCACCTATCTCGACAACGAACCTCTGGGCCGGGTGACGACGGTTCCGCTTTACTCGGAGCGATATCACCTGATTGCGGCCGCAGGCACGCCTCTTGCCGATCAAGAGAGCGTGACCTGGAAGCAGGTTTCTGGTCTTCGGCTTTGCCTATTGACTTCCGACATGCAAAACCGCCGCATTATCAACAAGCACATGGCCGAAGCGGGTGTTGAAGCGAAACCCACGCTCGAATCCAATTCGATGATTGTACTGTTTTCCCATATCCGAACCGGACAATGGGCTTCAATTATGCCGCGTAACATCGCGGAATCGTTTGGTTTTCCAAAGCAGATCCGAATGATCCCGATTGTCGAGCCCGATGCCGAGCATCTTGTCGGCCTCATCGCCACCTATCGTGAACCGCATACGCCACTTGTTTCCGCACTGCTGCATGAGGCGCGATTGCGCGTCGCGGCCTCCGCTTTTGATAGAAATTTCCTATCGACTGACGGAAAGACGATATTGACCTGATCTTGCTCCGCTCGCCATTCTTTCGCCATCAGGCAGCGCGGCGCGCCGGACAAGGATGTGGAGGTCCTCCGGTTCAAACGCCCGCCACCTGTCAGTTTGGGAGGACTGGCTCATGAATATTCGTGCTGTCGCCGCAGATGAGGCGACGCGTGTGCAGGCTATCATTGACGACTGTCTGCATATGGAAGGGCCAATGCTGCCCATCCTGCACAGGGTGCAGGAAGAATTCGGCTATGTGCCTGATAGCGTCAAACAGGTGATCGCCCTGGCCCTCAACGTATCGCGTGCCGAAGTGCATGGTGTTGTGAGCTTCTATCCCGATTTTCGCGACCATCCCGGCGGGCGCCATGTGCTGAAGCTCTGTCGGGCCGAGGCTTGCCAGTCGATGGGCTGCGAGTCTCTTGCCGACACCATCAAGGGGAAACTTGGTCTCGACTGGCACCAGACGGCAAAGGATGGCTCGGTCACACTCGAGCCGGTCTTCTGTCTCGGGCTCTGCGCCCAGGCACCCGCGCTGATGCTGGATGGCGAGGTTCATGCCAGAGTGGATGAGCACTGTCTTGGCGACATTCTGGCGGAGGTGCGTCGATGAGCGTGACCGTTTTCGTGCCTTGCGATTCCGCAGCACTCGCCGTTGGTGCTGACCGCGTTGCCGAAGCAATCCAGAGTGAGGCCGCGGCCCGCAATCTTGATATTCGCCTTGTCCGCAACGGTTCGCGCGGCCTGCTCTGGCTTGAAGTGCTGGTAGAGGTCGACACCCATCATGGCCGCGTTGCTTATGGTCCGGTCAAAGCTTCTGATGTTTCCGGGCTGTTCGATGCGGATTTTCTTGATGGCGGCGAACATGCGCTCTGTCTTGGGCTGACCGAAGAAATCCCTTTCCTGAAGAATCAGACGCGCCTCACTTTCGCTCGCTGCGGCGTGACCGATCCGCTTTCGCTGGAAGACTACCGTGCCAACAAGGGCATGAAGGGGTTGGAGAGAGCCGTTGCACTCACCCCCGCGGAGATCGTCAAACAGGTCACCGATAGCGGCCTTCGCGGACGGGGTGGCGCCGGTTTTCCGACCGGTATCAAGTGGAAAACCGTGGCGGATGCCACCGCCCATCAGAAATACATTGTCTGCAATGCGGATGAGGGCGACAGCGGCACCTTTGCCGACCGTATGATCATGGAAGGCGATCCCTTTGTCCTTATCGAGGGCATGGCCATTGCCGGCCTCGCGGTTGGTGCAACGAAGGGCTACATCTACACCCGCTCCGAATATCCCCATGCCGTTAGGACGATGGAAAAGGCCATCGACATTGCTCGGCGAGAAGGGGTGATCGGCGCGTCTGTGCTGGGTTCGGGTCGCGCGTTCGATCTCGAGGTGCGCATGGGCGCCGGAGCCTATGTATGCGGTGAGGAAACCTCGCTGCTCAACAGTCTCGAAGGCAAGCGCGGCACGGTGCGCGCCAAGCCGCCGCTTCCCGCCCTGCAGGGGCTGTTCGGCAAACCGACGGTAGTCAACAATGTCATTTCTCTTTCTTCGATCCCCGTAATCATGGATCGCGGCGCGGCGTTCTACCGGGATTTCGGCATTGGTCGTTCGCACGGCACAATCCCGATCCAGCTTGCCGGAAACATCAGACATGGCGGACTTTACGAGACCGCTTTCGGTCTGCCGCTCGGGCAATTGGTCAACGAAATCGGTGGCGGCACCATTACTGGCCGGCCGGTCAAGGCGGTTCAGGTCGGCGGCCCATTGGGCGCTTATTTCCCGGTGTCGCTGTTTGATACGCTGTTCGACTACGAGGCATTTACCGCCGCTGGCGGCCTGATCGGTCATGCCGGCATTGTCGTCTTTGACGACACCGCCGATATGCTGCGCCAGGCGCGTTTTGCCCTGGAATTCTGTGCCGTCGAAAGTTGCGGAAAGTGTACGCCATGCCGGATCGGTTCGACACGCGGTGTCGAGACGGTGGACAAGATTTCCCTTGGAATAGAAGCAGAGCGAAATACGGCGCTGCTTGAGGATCTCTGCGAAACCATGAAGTTCGGTTCGCTCTGCGCGCTAGGCGGATTCACGCCTTATCCCGTGATGAGCGCGCTCAGGCACTTCCCGCAGGATTTTGCACCCATCCCACGTGTCGAAGCGGCGGAGTGAGACCATGGCCCTTATATCTGAAATCGACTACGGAACACCAAAATCCACCTCGACAGAGATGGTCACGCTAACGATAGACGGCCGCGAGATCACCGTGCCGGCGGGAACGTCCATCATGCGTGCTTCGAGAGAAGCGGGCATCGATGTTCCCAAACTCTGCGCCACCGATATGGTCGATGCCTTCGGTTCCTGTCGCCTCTGTCTCATCGAGGTGGAGGGCCGCAATGGCACCCCCGCCTCCTGCACCACGCCAGTGGCGGCCGGTCTTGTCGTCCACACCCAGACGGAACGCCTGAAGCAGATCCGCAAGGGTGTGATGGAGCTTTATATCTCCGACCATCCGCTCGACTGTCTCACCTGCGCCGCAAATGGCGATTGCGAATTGCAGGATATGGCCGGCGCCGTCGGCCTGCGTGACGTGCGTTACGGCTATGATGGCGACAACCATGTGAAGGCCCGTGCCGGCGATGGCGACCTCAACGCCAACTGGATGCCAAAGGACGAGAGCAACCCGTATTTCACCTACGATCCGTCGAAGTGCATCGTCTGTTCCCGCTGCGTGCGCGCCTGTGAGGAAGTGCAGGGAACGTTCGCATTGACGATCGAAGGGCGCGGCTTTGAAAGCCGTGTTTCGCCCGGCGCCCACGAGGCATTTCTTGATTCCGAATGCGTTTCCTGCGGCGCCTGCGTGCAGGCCTGTCCGACGGCGACGCTGACTGAAAAATCGGTGATCGACATCGGCCAGCCCGAACATTCGCTGGTCACCACCTGCGCTTATTGCGGTGTCGGCTGTTCGTTCAAGGCGGAAATGCGTGGCGAAGAGCTGGTTCGCATGGTGCCGTGGAAGGACGGTCAGGCAAACCGTGGCCATTCCTGCGTCAAGGGTCGCTTCGCTTATGGGTATGCCAGCCACCGCGACCGCATTCTCAACCCGATGGTCCGTGAAAAGATCAGCGACCCGTGGCGCGAAGTGACGTGGGACGAGGCGTTTGCCCATGTCGCCTCCGAATTCCAGCGCATTCAGGGAACCTATGGCCGCGAATCCATCGGCGGCATCACCTCGTCCCGCTGCACCAATGAAGAGACCTTTCTGGTCCAGAAGCTCATCCGCGCCGGTTTCGGCAACAACAATGTCGATACCTGCGCCCGCGTCTGTCATTCGCCGACGGGGTACGGGTTGGGGCAGGCGTTCGGCACCTCTGCCGGAACGCAGAATTTCGATTCCGTCGAACATTCGGATGTTGTCCTCGTCATCGGCGCCAACCCGACGGACGGGCACCCGGTGTTCGGCTCACGCCTGAAGAAGCGCCTGCGCCAGGGCGCAAAGCTGATCGTCATCGATCCGCGCCGCATCGATCTCGTTCGCACGCCGCATGTGGAGGCGTCGTTCCATTTGCCGCTGAAGCCCGGAACGAATGTGGCGGTGCTGACAGCCCTTGCCCATGTCATCGTCACCGAAGGATTGTTCGACGAGGCCTTCATCCGCGAGCGTTGCGACTGGTCGGAATTTGAGGACTGGGCCGCGTTCGTGGCCGAACCGCAGCATGGCCCGGAGGAAACCGAAGTCTTTACCGGCGTTCCCGCCGATGAGCTGCGCGGTGCCGCCAGGCTCTTTGCCAAGGGCGGCAATGGCGCAATCTATTACGGACTTGGCGTTACCGAACACAGCCAGGGCTCCACGACCGTCATGGCGATTGCCAATCTGGCCATGGCGACCGGCAACATTGGTCGCCCCGGTGTCGGCGTCAATCCGTTGCGCGGCCAGAACAATGTGCAGGGCTCCTGCGACATGGGGTCTTTCCCGCATGAGCTTCCCGGTTATCGTCATATATCCGACGATGCCACCCGGGAAATATTCGAAAAGCTCTGGGGCGTTACCCTCAACAACGAGCCGGGGCTGCGCATCCCCAACATGCTGGATGCAGCCGTCGATGGCAGTTTCAAGGGCATCTACATTCAGGGCGAAGACATTCTCCAGTCGGACCCGGACACCAAGCATGTTTCAGCCGGTCTTGCCGCGATGGAATGTGTTGTCGTGCACGACCTGTTCCTGAACGAGACGGCGAACTACGCGCATGTCTTCCTGCCGGGTTCCACCTTCCTCGAAAAGGATGGCACGTTCACCAATGCCGAACGCCGCATCAATCGTGTGCGCAAGGTCATGTCGCCGAAAAACGGCTATTCGGATTGGGAGGTCACCCAGAAGCTGGCTCAGGCCATGGGGCTGAACTGGAACTATACGCACCCGTCGCAGATCATGGATGAAATCGCCGCCACGACGCCGAGCTTTGCCGGCGTTTCCTATGACTATCTGGAGAGCAGAGGCTCGGTGCAGTGGCCGTGTAACGAAAAATTCCCGGAAGGCTCGCCGATCATGCATGTGGACGGGTTCGTGCGCGGCAAGGGCAAGTTCATCCGCACCGAATATGTGGCGACGGACGAGCGTACCGGCCCGCGCTTTCCGCTGCTGCTCACCACCGGCCGCATTCTGTCGCAGTACAATGTCGGCGCGCAGACACGGCGCACCGAAAACGTCGTCTGGCATGAGGAGGATCGTCTCGAAATCCATCCGCATGATGCCGAACAGCGTGGCGTCAAGGATGGTGACTGGATCAAGCTCGCCAGCCGCTCGGGCGATACGACGCTACGGGCGCTGATCACCGATCGCGTTGCGCCGGGGGTGGTCTATACCACCTTCCACCATCCGGGCACGCAGGCAAACGTCATCACCACCGACTACTCCGACTGGGCGACGAACTGTCCGGAATACAAGGTAACTGCGGTTCAGGTCTCGCCCTCGAACGGGCCGACCGAATGGCAGGAAGGATATGACGCGCTCAGCCGCCGTTCGCGGCGGATCGCAGGCAAGCTCGAGGCGGCCGAATAATCGGGGCCGGGGCAATCCCGGCCTTTTGAAAACGTGAACGTCGTCCGTCAGGCGGCGCGGGGAAAACAGCCATGTTGCTTAATCACACCGACGAAAAACTGGTGAGAATGGCGAACCAGATCGCGACTTTTTTTCTTTCCCAGCCGGAGGATATCCGCGTTGAGGGGGTCGCCACGCACATTAACAAATTCTGGGAACCCCGTATGCGCAAACGGTTTTTCGAGATGGTTGATGCCGGTGCCGGGGAGTTTTTGCCGCTGGTGCTCGCAGCAGCGCTCAAGATCAAGAGGCCGGGGGTGCCCGCCGCCGATGCGGTCGGGCTTGGCAAGGATGCCACGGGAACGCCGGAGGGCAAGGGCGTTGCTGCGGGCGAGTCCTTGTCCGAACCGAGCATTCCCGAAACCACGTAAAGCCAGACGGTAACACGCCGCAAACAGGTATTGCCGGATGGGGGACATCCGGCGTTCTCGGTAACGCCCGGTCGATGCGGCCAATGCGGGCGTATCATGGTTGTCCAGACATTCACGAGGGAGGTAGTGTCGATGGCAGTAGCAGGCGTATCTGCGGGAGGGCCGGTGCAAGCCGGGGTTCTAGACCGCGAACGGATCATAGCAAAACCCGGCTTCAACCGCTGGCTGGTACCGCCGGCGGCTTTGGCCATTCACTTGTGTATCGGCATGGCCTACGGCTTCAGCGTCTTCTGGCTGCCGCTGTCCAAGGCATTGCCGGCAACGGACCCCAGTTGCTCCAGCCTTACCCTTGTCGGGGCACTGTTCACCACGGAGTGCAACTGGCGTGTGGCCGATCTTGGCTGGATCTATACGCTCTTCTTCGTCTTGCTCGGATGCTCGGCGGCGATCTGGGGCGGTTGGTTGGAAAGGGTCGGACCGCGCAAGGCCGGCTTCGTTTCCGCCTGCTGCTGGTGCGGCGGCATTCTGGTTGCAGCGATTGGCGTGATGACGCATCAGCTCTGGCTGATGTGGGTCGGGGCAGGTGTCATCGGCGGCGTTGGTCTTGGTCTCGGTTACATCTCGCCGGTCTCGACATTGATCAAATGGTTTCCGGACCGGCGCGGCATGGCAACCGGCATGGCCATCATGGGCTTCGGCGGCGGCGCTATGATCGGCGCACCGCTTGCCAATCTGCTCATGAATACCTTCAAGACGGATACATCAGTCGGTGTCTGGCAAACGTTCGTCGTCATGGCATTGATCTATTTCGTCTTCATGATGGCGGGTGCCTTCGGTTACCGCATTCCACCGGCGGGCTGGCGTCCGGAAGGCTGGACGGCCCCGGCGGCCAAAAGTGCCATGATCACCAATCGTCACGTTCATCTGCGTGATGCGCACAAGACGAAGCAGTTCTGGCTCATCTGGGCGGTTCTGTGCCTCAACGTGTCAGCGGGTATCGGCGTGATCGGCATGGCATCGCCAATGTTGCAGGAGATTTTCGCGGGTTCGTTGATCGGTCTGCCCGGCGTTGGTTTTGCGGACCTCAACATCGAGCAGAAAGCATCGATCGCCGCCATCGCGGCCGGGTTCACGGGCCTGCTGTCGCTGTTTAACATCGGTGGCCGCTTCTTCTGGGCTTCCATGTCCGACAAAATCGGCCGCAAGAACACTTACTTCTGCTTCTTCGTGCTTGGCATCATTCTTTATGCGCTTGCCCCGACGCTGGCAACGATGGGTTCCAAGGCGTTCTTCGTTCTTGCCCTCGGCATCATCCTGTCGATGTATGGCGGCGGCTTTGCAACCATTCCCGCCTATCTTGCCGACATATTCGGCACGCAGTTCGTCGGCGCGATCCATGGCCGCCTGCTGACGGCATGGGCAACGGCGGGTATCGCCGGGCCTGTTGTCGTCAACTACATCCGCGAGGCACAGATTGCGGCCGGTGTCGCGCCGGGTCCCGCACTCTATACCAGCACCATGTACATCCTGGCGGGGATGCTCGCGATCGGCCTCGTCGCCAACGCGTTTGTCCGACCGCTGCCGGAGAAATGGTTCATGTCGGATGCGGAGGTTGCGACACTTCAGGCCAAGACTGCAGCTGCCAATGCAGGGCCCACCGGTTCCTTCGGTATCGGCAGGGGTGGTTTGGACGCCAAGGCCGCACTCGCCTGGGCAGCCGTCGGCATACCACTTCTCTGGGGCGTGTGGGTCACGGTCAAAAGCAGCCTTGTGCTGTTTGGCTGATTGCAACAAACATCAGATCGTCCGGGCAGCCCTGTGGCTGCCCGGATTTGTTTTCAGGCCTTGAGTGACAGGCGGGCATTCTCGAAGGGCAGGCCGTCATCGTCAGTCGACCTGCGCGAGACTTCAAGGAAGCCAAGCGAACGGTAAAACCGCATCGCCTGCTCATTGGCGGTATAGACCTCAAGCGACAATTCACCCTTGAGATCAAGCGCGTGGGCGATGAGCCTGCGCCCGATACCCTTGCCATGTTGTGCCGGTGCGACGAACAGGCCTCCGATGAAACTGTCGAGCAGGCTGATGAAGCCAACAGGGTCGCCGGCCTGCGCCGCGACGAAAGTCTCCGATAGCGGCAGATAGGTATCTTCGATCAGCCTTTGCTGCTCGCGCAAACGCTGCGTGCCGATAAAGGGATGCGCCAGCAGCGAGGCATCGAGCCAGATGCGTGACAGGATTTGCGTATCCGCTGCCGCGTCAAACGGCCGGATGTCGATAGATTTGATATTCATGGAAATTCCGCAGAATTAGACATGCCAAAGGGTCAGCTCCGTTTTCAGAGCCGGCTGAAACCGCGATGGGCGGTCAGATTTTCAACCTCTGCGCATAAATCTCCCTGCTTCGAAACCTGTATCTACCGCTGCTGCGCAGCAGGGTCAACAAAGGGAAAGGCGGGCTTTCCTCAAGATCCTGCCGGCAGGGCCAGCGAACAGGTAAGCCCGCCATTTTCGCCGCGCTCCAGCCTGATGCTGCCGCCATGAAGCTCCACAAGTTCCTTGACGATGGTAAGACCGAAGCCGTCACCCGGAACGGTCTCGTCCATGCGTCTGCCCGGCTGGAAAGCCTCCGAAATACGGTTGTCCTCGATGCCAGGTCCATTGTCCGAGATCACGATCCAGACGTCGCGTCCGGTCTTTTTCGCGGAAATACGAACCGCGCTTTTTGCCCATTTGAATGCGTTGTCGATGATATTGCCAACGATCTCGTCCAGATCCTCAGGGGTGACCTGAAATAGCAACTCGGGGTCCACATCGACTGTAGCGACAATCCCCCGGTCGGCATGAATACGCGACATGATATCAACGATATCGTCTATCCTCGGTTTGAGGGCGGTCACCGTGGCCGTGCCGCCTGCCGCGGTCTTGCGGGCTCTAGCCAGATGGTGGCGGATGCGCTGGTCGATCCTGTCCACCAGCGCACGCATTTCGCGGTCCGGGTCGTTGGTTTCGTTGAGCGCAAGGTAGAGGCTTGTCACGGGAGTTTTCAGACCATGGGCGAGATTTGCAAAGTGCAGACGTGTTTCCGCAAGCCTCTCGCTATTCTGCTCCACGAGACGGTTGATTTCGCCCGAGGCGGGACGCAGTTCCTCGACATCCGCCTCCGGCAACCTGTCGAGTGTGCCTGCCGAAATCGAGGAAATATCGGCGGTGAGTTGCCGCAGTGGTCGCAGACCATATCTGACCTGCAGGAAAATACCGCCGACGAGGCTCGCGCCCAAGAGGGTCATGGCAGGTATCAACCACAGAAGCGCGCTTCGGGCGGGTGCAACCAGCGCGAATTGCGGCGCAGTGGCAGTGATTTCGACGAGGCGCTGTCCAACCATGGTTTGAATGGATCTGAGATAGAGCTTCTCGCCGTGAAAATCGGCATTCGCGCCGGGACGAGGGCCGTGGCCCATCATTTTGCGCCATTCGAACGGGGAGGGCGGGTTGGTTATGGTTTGCCCCGCGAGCGACCGAGAGACGATAGCTACACCCTCGCCGGTGATCTGCCAGTACCAGCCGGAGCCGCGCCTGTCGAATGGCGGGCCGTCCAGCGCGGCGTTGAGTGTCACGCCGCCGCTTGCGCTGCCGGAGAGCGCGCTCCGCAATCCCTCTATCTGCGTGTCGAGCCGTTGGTCGATCTGTTCACGCACCACGGCGGCAACGATGAGATAGAGTATGATGGAGGCGACGATCACGGTCGCGGTGACGAAAACCACGGAAAAAACCGTGAGGCGGCGCGAGATCGACGAACCCGGAATGGCCGAAAACTCCCTCATGGCTCTGCCTTCAGCATGTAACCGCGCCCGCGAACGGTCTCTATATGCCCGGCACCGATCTTGCGTCGCAGGCGGGCAATGATCACTTCGATGGAATTGGAATCCACTTCCGCATCGCCCTCATAGACCCGTTCGATAAGTTCGCGGCGGTCGACCACCACTTCCTTGCGCAGGATGAGGCAGGAGAGGACCCGCCACTCCAGCGCGGTCAGCTTCAGCGGCAAGCCGTCCTGTTCGAAGGTTCCGAGCTGCGCATCGAAGATGAGCGAACCGCAGGTGATGGCGGAGGCGGCGTGGCCGGTGGCGCGGCGAACGAGTGCACGCAGCCGCAGCACCAGTTCTTCTACCTTGAACGGCTTGGTGAGAAAATCGTCTGCTCCCGCTTTGAAACTCGCCACCTTGTCCGGCCATCCGTCACGCGCGGTCAAAACGAGCACGGGCAGGTTCCGCTGCGCTGCCCGCCATGATTTCAGAACCGATACGCCATCGATTTTCGGTAATCCCAGATCGAGAACGGCCACGTCGTAAAGTTCGGTAAGCCCGGCATGTTCGGCATCCTCGCCATTCTGCGCGATGTCGACGACAAAATTTTCCGCCCGCAGGCTGGCTGCGATGCGCCGGGAAAGATCGGTATCGTCTTCAACGAGAAGTATGCGCATGATCCTGCCGTTTCGTTTTCGTGGGCGGTGTTTTAACTAGGCCCGGAAGGCTTAACTCAACCTGAACCACAAGGTTCAGGCTGCTGGTGGTGCCTGGCAGGTAAAAAGGCCCTGTCAATCAAACAGGAGACCACCATGTCCCACTCTGAAGAGAATAACGAAATCGCAGCACCGAAGGCCACTTCTGACACTCCCGTGCCGCCGCACCGGAAACATCGCCGTAAAACCGCCGCGTTCGCCTTTGCGGCCGTTGCCATGCTGGCCGTTGGGGCAGCTGCCGGAGCCGGTGCGGTGAAGCTGACACGGCCGACACCCGAGATGGCGCCGATGACACCCGTTGCCATTTCCACCGTCAAGGAAGGAAATCTCGTGACCCTGAAGGGCAAGGTCGCCGAGATTTTCGGCAACAAGTTCATCGTTCAGGATGATAGCGGCCGCGCACTCATCGATACCGGCCCCGAGGGCGATAATGGGAAGGTCGTGACTGTCGATGAAGCGGTCAGCGTTCAGGGCCGTTTCGACAGGGGTGTCCTGCGGGCGAGCTATGTCGTCCGTCAGGATGGTAGTATCGAGGCACTTGGACCGGCAGGCCGTCCGCCGCATCATGGTCCTAAAGAAGATATGATGCGCGGGCCAAAAGGCGACGGCCCGATGGGTGAAATGATGCCTCACCCCAAACCCTGATATCGGGGCCTGATCTGCGCCAGACGGCGCGGGCTCGAAGACGATAACCGTCCCGAGCCCGCGCCGCCGGTTTTTTTAAGGTTTAGCCCGCGCGCTTCAACTGCAGACGCGAGACACCCGCAGCGATGTTAACGCCGGTGCCGACTTCGGCGCTGAGCGGCTGAAGCGCGAAGTTCTTGGCATTGCCGCCGATCAGTGCATTGGCGCCCAAGCCCACGCCGACCGATGCGGCAGCGGAGGCACCAACATAGTTGCCGCTCAACGCACCGTCACCCACGCGGCTGGCTGCGGTGTTCAGCACGATCCAGCTCATATAGGTCTTGCCGGTTACGCCGATATCGAGACCGAGCTTGCCGATCGTGCCGGTATAACGCTCGGTCTTGCCGGAGCGCTGGCGAAACTCGCAGGCCACGCTCTTGCTGGAGCCGACCACAAGGCCGATGCCGCCGGCAATTTCGCACGACAGGGTGCCGACGCGTTCCTTCTGCGCGGTTTCCATGGGGCGCTTTGCATTGTGCTTCGTTTCGGCTGAAGCAATCGGGGCAAGGGCCAGGGTTGCAATCGCGGTTGCGAGAACGAATGTCTTCATTGTTTTTCACTCCTGTTGTTATTCGCTAGATGGATGCGCCGGGACGGCGTCTCCAGATAGGTGCAAGGCCGCTGCCGTATCGCCAGATCGGCGATGATGGGCCGCGACGCGAAACATTCTGCGATGATGACCGCATGTTCGAAGGCAGAGAGTGTTTCCACCTCTCCGGAGAGCACGATACGGCCCTCCACGGAGGTGACGGAAATCGAGCTTTTTTCCTGCCCGTCCGCATAGGCGATCACGGCTTGCAACGCGGCGCACAGGCTGATCTCCTGGGGATCGCAGCTTGACACCTGGTTTGCATCGCACGAGAGCATCATCGTGAAACCTCCTGCCTTGAACATAGGTGGTTCACTTGAGAACTTTGTTGACGGCGTCCTTTGCCTGTCCGAGCTTCTCCTGCGCCTGGCCAGCCAGTTTCTCGGCCTTGCCTTCTGCCTGAAGCTTGTCGTTGCCGGTGATCTTGCCAGCTGCTTCCTTGATTGTGCCCTTGGCTTGACGGGCGATACCTTCGATACGGTTATTGTCCATGACGAACTCCTTCCATCGTTAGAGGGTGCCGCTGTTGGTAACGGCATGATGGTAAGGTAGTTCGGGAAAATCACAGTTTGCAGAGCAATAGCTACTAGTTGAACTGGTACAAACTGACCTATTTTCGCGTTCGGCTGCGGTTATTTTTCCCTATGGCCGGTAAAACCGCGCTCACGTGCCCAGATCACGGCGGCGGTACGGCGGTTGACGCCGATCTTGCCGTAGAGTGAGGCGATATGGTTGCGGATCGTATGCTTGGACAGGTTCAGCCTGTCGCTCATTTCCTTGTCGCTGCATCCATCGCAGATCAGTGACAGGATTTGCTCCTCGCGCTCGGTGAGATCCTTGAGGGAGGCTGAAGACGTTGTGCCGCGGGAGTTTTGACGCAGCCCCGCCAGCCGCTCGACAACCGTCCGGCTGAACCAGGATGTATCGGTCATGACGCTTTCGATCGCTTCAATCAGTTCGTTCTCGGTTCTACGCCGCTCAGTCACGTCCTGTATCGCCCAGATGACACAGAGCTGATCGTTGATCTCGGCGCGTTCGGCGGAAACGATGCATTCGGCCAAACCGCCACCGGAAAGATTCATGCGCATGTTCTCATCGCGGATGGGGATGTTGTCCTTCAGCCGCTTTTCGAGATCGCGGCGCGCGCCCGCGTCCTCCCACAGCCGCAATTCGCTGGCCGTCTTGCCCACGACTTCGGCCTCGTTGCGTCCGCACAGCACCAGAAACGCGTCATTGACTTCCATCAGCACGAAGTCGTCCAGCCTCGAAATCGCTGCCGGGACAGGCGACAGGCGAAAGGACTTGAAGAAGCGCTCCTCGCTCTGTCGCAGAGCGTTCTGGGCTTTGCGGCGGCCGTCCAGATCGGCGAAGGTGAACAGCATGCACGGTTCTTCGGCAACGGCGATCGTTTCGCCGGCCACGATGACCAGCCTGTCGCCGCCGGGGATGGGAATGAGCGCCTCGCGCTGACGGATGAGCCGGCCATCCTCCAGCTTTTTCAGGGCGTCCTCGCCTGTGTCGCACTCGGAAAACAGTCCGAGTTCCTCGACACTGATGCCGATGATCTCTTCACGGCTGAACCCGGTCATCTCAAGAAAACCCTGATTGACGCGGATGAAACGCTTGTCCTCCAGCCGGCATATCAGCCCCGGCGCCGGATTTGCATTGAAGGCGCTCTCGAAGCGCGCCTCCGCCTCAAAACGCGGCGTTTCGTCCCGGATGATCAGGACCAGAACATCCGGTTTTGCGCCAGCATCTTCAAGAACGAGCCCGCGCACCGTGTGGACCCAGCATTCCGCTTCATCGCCGCTTGGCGATATCTCTACCGTCACATCTTCGAAGGTCTCGCCCGCCAGAAGCCGTTCAAGCGGATATTGCCCCTCGTCGAGCAGGTGGTTGTTGCGGTATCGAAGCGTGAAATTTCGCCGATAGGCAGCGGCATCCTCCCCAAGCTCAGGCATCGCTTCTATACGGTGCATCTGAAGGGCGGCCTTGTTGGCCCAGGCAATCGTTCCGTCGTTTTCGAGCAGGATCAACCCGTCGCTGAGGCCCGCTATGAGGTTTTGCAACACGAGCCGGTTGATCTTGGGAATGTTTACGCTGTCGTCCATGTTGCCCCCGGTATTTCAATGCTTTGTGCCCGATATAACGCGCGGTTCCGCCAAGCGTTGCAGGGCAGGCGTGTCGCGTGGCCTTCGCGCATGGTTTGCGATGCCGGTTGCTTGCTCTCAAGTCCATTTGAGCTACTATGCGCTGATGGCGGGGAGGCCATTCTACAGGAGGGTTCATGAATTACCGGTCTTTGAAACGGCGGATGGTGTTGAAACTTGCGGCTACGGCTGCTTCTTTTTGCATGATGGGACTGACGGCGAGCGCGCAGGGTTTTCCTGATCGAACGATTACGCTGGTCGTTCCCTTTGCGGCAGGTGGCTCAACCGATGTGGTTGCGCGCGTCATCGCACAGAAAATGGGTGATGAGCTTGGTCACCAGATCGTCGTTGAAAATGTTGCCGGTGCAGGCGGTAATCTCGGTGCCGACCGTGTCGCACGCGCAGAGCCTGACGGTTACACGATCCTGATGGGCACCGTTGCTACCCATGCCTTGAACCCGCTCATTCTCAAGACAAAGCCTTACGATCCGCAAAAGGATTTTGCCCCGGTCTCGCTTCTGGTCGTGGTTCCCAATGTGCTTGTTGTCAATCCGAAGCTGAACGTCAACAGCGTCGCGGAATTGATCGCGCTTCTGAAGGCCGAACCCGACAAATATGCCTATGCCTCGTCCGGCAATGGCACGCCGCTGCATCTTTCAGGGGAATTGTTCAAGAGCATGACCGGTGTGAGCATGCAGCACGTTCCCTATAAAGGTGCCGGCCCCGCGCTCAACGATCTTCTTGGCAACCAGATTTCGATCATGTTCGACAATCTGCCGTCGTCGTCCGGCCACATCAAATCCGGCACATTGCGGGCGCTTGGCGTAACGACCGCCGAGCGGGCGTCATCATTCCCGGATCTGCCGACCATTGCCGAAACCGTACCCGGTTATGAAACCTACACGTGGAACGCGCTGTTTGCGCCTGCCGGCACGCCGGCCGATGTGGTGGACACACTGAATGCGGCGGCCAAGAAAGCGCTTGCCGATCCGGGTGTGGCGGCCCGCATGGCCGAATTCAGCGCCAAGATCGTCGGCTCTTCGCCCGATGAGCTGAAAAGCCACGTTGCAGCCGAAATCGCCAAATGGGAACCGGTCGTCAAGAACGCAAACGTCCAGATGGATTGACCAGATATGTTCTCGCCGCGCACCGGAGCCTGGGTGCGGCGGGAAGCGCCACCACGCAAAAACCGTGGCCGAAGCTTTCATTGGCATCGGCCACGTTCGTTGCCGTCACACCAGCTGATGTGTCGTTTTCGCATCACTTGCCATAAGGTTGCAATTACCCGGTTGGCAACGGCGAACAGCTCAGGTACAAAAATTTCTCACCGCGTCAGATCGAACATAGGGAGGCGTTGCATGACATCATCATTCATCAAGTTCCTCCCGCGTGGAATGAACCGACACTAGGTCATTTCCATTCGTGGCCCGCCCCGAGCGCGCCCCACATGCGGTTTTGTTTTCCTTCATAGCCCGATTGATCTGACGGGATCATTTTTGTTTTCCGCCCGGGCTGTGCCATCCAACTTCCGTTTTTGAGGACCGGTTGCCGAACGCATGGCGCCGTGCTGGTTAAAATGTCTCGCAAGAAGCTCGATTTCCGCGCCGATGCCTATCGCCATGTGCTCGGCTTTGTTTTCCACCATTGGACCCACCGGTGGGCATTGGTGGGCCTTATTGTGGTGCTGGTGATTGCCAGCACGCTGGCCGAAGTCATGGTGCCGGTTTTCTCCGGCCAGATCGTCGATGCCATTGCCGGGGGCAACGGGGCTGACCGGGCGCTGCGCGCCTTTGTCGTCGTCGTGGCGCTGGGCTTGACCAGCGTAGTCCTGCGCTGGTTCGTGTTTACCGGCATCATCAGGCTGACGCTGAAAACCATGGCGGATGTGGCGAATAACGGTTTCTACCGGGTGCAGCGGTTCTCAACCGACTGGCACGCCAACAGCTTTGCCGGTTCCACGGTTCGCAAGATCACGCGTGGCATGTGGGCGCTTGATTCACTCAATGACGTGCTTCTTATCGCCCTGTTGCCCTCCATCGTCATGCTGGTGGGCGCAACCGTCGTGCTGGGTAGTTACTGGCCGATCATGGGCTTGATCGTGGGCACGGGGTCGCTGATCTATGTCGGCGTCACCGTGTTGCTCTCCATGGGCTTCGTATCGCCGGCGGCAAGACTTGCAAACGCCTGGGATACCAAGCTTGGTGGCGCGCTGGCAGATGCCGTCAGCTGCAATTCGGTGGTCAAGGCTTTTGGCGCCGAGACCCGCGAAGAGGCGCGGTTGCGCCATGTGCTGGCCAAATGGGACAACCGTACGCGAAGGACATGGAAACGCGGCACGCTGAACGGCACGATCCAGGGCTTCATGATGGTGTCCATGCAGGCCGGTATTCTGGGAACAGGCCTTGTCATGTGGCAGCAGGGACTGGCGACGCCGGGCGACATCACCTTCGTGCTGGCGATGTTCTTCGTCCTGCAGGGCTATCTGCGTGATGTCGGTCAACACATCCGTAACCTGCAACGTGCCGTCAACGACATGGAAGAGTTGGTGTTGCTCGACAAGATGCCTTTGGGTGTCGAAGACAGGCCGGATGCCAGGCCGATCAGGATAGAGAAGGGCGAAATCGTTTTTGACAACGTCACTTTTCAATATGGCGCGCATCCCAGCCCGCTCTATGAGGACTTTTCAGTCACCATCAGGTCGGGTGAGCGTGTGGGGCTGGTCGGGCATTCGGGGTCGGGAAAGACGACATTCGTCAAGCTTATCCAGCGGCTTTACGATGTGAATTCCGGCTCGATCCGCATTGACGGCCAGGAAATCGCCAAGGCCAGGCAGGCAAACCTGCGCAGCCAGATCGCCATCGTGCAGCAGGAACCCATCCTGTTCCACCGCACGCTGGCGGAAAACATCGCCTATGGCCGGCCGAGCGCCTCGCGGCGTCAGATCGAGCAGGCGGCGAGGCAGGCAAGCGCCCATGACTTCATCATGTCCCTTCCCAAGGGCTATGAGACGATGGTGGGTGAGCGCGGCGTTAAATTGTCTGGCGGGGAGCGGCAGCGTGTCGCCATTGCCCGTGCCTTCCTCGCGGATGCACCGGTGCTGATTCTGGACGAGGCGACATCGAGCCTCGACAGCGAAAGCGAAGTGCAGATCCAGGAGGCCATGGAACGCCTGATGGATGGCCGCACCACGCTGGTCATTGCGCACCGGCTTTCCACCGTGCGGGCGCTTGACCGTCTGCTTGTGTTCGACAAGGGCAAGATTGTCGAAGAGGGCGACCACCAGGCGCTGATCCGTCTGAACGACGGCATCTATCGCCGGCTGTTCGAGCGGCAGGCGCTGGAACTGACCAAGGGTCTGGTGGCTTAAAAAATGAAACGCCGGGGCAATGCTCCGGCGTTTTTCTTTTGCGCGGCGGCCAACAAATGCTCGCGGTCAAACACTTAGCTAATCGACGAAGTTTTCCTTGCGTTAGAGCCGTACTGCATGATAGTTAGCAATATGACTAAGCATTCGCCCGAACTATCGCTGATCTTTCAGGCTCTGGCCGATCCGACGCGCCGGTCTATTCTAACGAAGCTCGCGCAAGGGCCTGCCCGCGTCATGGAATTGTCCGCTCCCACGGGGCTGCGTCTGCCGACCGTGATGCGGCATCTGTCGGTACTGGAGGAGGCGGGACTTATCCGCACCTCCAAGGATGGGCGGGTACGCACCTGCGCTATCGTGCCCGAGGCTCTGGAGCCGGTGCGGACATGGCTTGATGAACAGCGAGCCATTTGGGAGAGCCGGCTCGACCGGTTGGAGGCATTTGCAATGCAGGCTGCGAAGGAGCGCACGGAATGATGTCGAAACTCAATCAGGACGGCACCCGTGCTGAACCCCATCTTGGCGATGGCCGCTTTGCAACACTGAGCTTCGAAAGGGTGATCGCTGTTCCATTGTCGGTCCTCTGGCAAGTGTGGACGTCGCCTGCCGCGCGGGCTGTCTGGGCAGCGCCCACGCCCGCCGTGACCGTAGAGTTTCTGGAAGCCGATACCAGAGTCGGCGGACGCGAAGTTTCGCTCTGCAAGGTCGATGGGCAGCCTGATATTCGCTGCGAATGCGGGTGGCTGGAATTGCAGCCAGCCTTGCGCAGCGTCAATTACGAGGTGGTGTCGTCCGGTGACGTGACGCAGTCTGCGGCGCTGGTGACCGCTGATTTTTCGGCGACGGAGCAGGGCAGTCGCGTTGTCGTAACCGTGCAGCTTTCCTCCTTGGCTGCGGATATGCAGGCGGGTTACCGGCAGGGCTTCGGTGCTGGTCTTAACAATCTGACCGAGGTGGCCAAACGGACAATGGTGCTGGAGCGAACGATAAGGGCGCCGCGCAACGTCGTCTGGAAGGCCTGGATGAATTCCGAGACGCTGCCGCAATGGTGGGGACCGGAAGGGTTTTCGTGTCGCACGAAGAGGATCGATCTGCGAACCGGCGGCGAGTGGGTGTTCGACATGATCGGACCTGACGGCACTGTCTTCCCGAACCATCATCGATATATCGAGGTCAGGCCTGAGGAGAGGATCGGCTACACGCTGCTCTGGGGCGAAAACGGGCCGAAACATGCCGACGCCTGGGCTTCGTTCGAGGATCAGGACGGCGCGACGAAGGTCGTGCTCGGCATGGTGTTCAGCACGGAAGCCGAGTTCCAGGACGCGAAGGGTTTTGGGGCTATCGAACTGGGTCAGCAGACGCTCGGCAAACTGGAACGCTTTGTTTTCGCATCGTAATCGCACCGGGACTGAACTTCAACAGGGGCGTGATGCCCTCTCGGGGTAACTGGATTATCGGCCCCGCGTTCCTGCCGTCACGGTGATGTTCAGATTGCGTCGACGGCAGAAATCATAATTTGCATCACCCGGTTTTCACCGTTCCGCACACAGCAAAAATTAAGGAGATTGCGACACTGATGTCTCGACTACCTTTTGGAGAGTGATGATGCAGTCACGACGTTGGCGTGTGATAGCCGCGGGGATATTTCTGGCCATAGTTGGCGCCGCGCTGCCCATTGCCGCCATGGCCTGGACGTCATGGCGTGTCGCCATTCAAAAAGAACTCTTCATTCTCGACCTCGTCGCCGAAAGATCGCTTGTTCGTGCCGGAAATACATTCAGGCAAGCGCAAGGGGCATTGGAAGCAATTGAAACGGCGCACGCTCCCGCATGTTCGGATCAGCATATTGCACAAATGCGGATGGTGACGATCAACGTCCCCTCAATCGAGGAGATTGGCTATTTCGAAAACGGCTTCATCAAATGCACCTCCTGGGGCCGCGCCGCTGGCGACGTAGCCAAATCCCATGTCGACTACGTCACACCGGACGGCCTTGAAGTGACGTTGCGTATCCAACCCGGCATCAGCCACGGCGACCAGATGACGAGCCTGCATCTCGGCCACCACAACGCGCTCGTCGCACCTTCCAGATTTGCTGATATTGTGCTGCGGGACGGGATGTCTCTCGCGATCCTCAACGATAAAGCTGCGGTCATCAGCACGCAGAACCTTCCCGATACAGGGGTTCTGGCCACGTTGCCGACAAAAGAGGGACAGGGCACGACGGACGCATGGCTTTATTCGGTGGTAAAGGAGAATGCGCTGACGGCGGTGGTTCTCGAGCCAAGGGCGGCGTTGCGAACGAGGCTGGTGCGGGAGTTGACTATCCTTTTGCCCATTGGCGCATTCATTGCGCTCTTTATCGTCGGCATCGTCATCTGGATGTCGCGCAAGCGGTTGTCGCCGGAAACGGAACTGGAAATCGCAGTCCAGAACCGTGAATTCATCGTCCACTATCAACCAATCATCGAACTCAAGACCAATATATGCGTGGGCGCCGAAGCGCTTGTCCGCTGGCGGCGGCCTGATGGCACGCTGGTGAGGCCAGACCTCTTCATTCCGCTAGCGGAAGAAACAGGCCTGATACAGCCCATCACCGATCAGGTCGTTGAAGCCATTATTGCAGATCTTGGTACCATGCTCGTTGGGGATCGCAGCGCACATATCGCCATCAATCTCTGCGCCGACGATGTAAAATCAGGCCGGATATTAGACTTCATCGATCAACGCCTTGTCCGCGCGGATATACGCAAGGAGCAGATATGGCTTGAAGCGACCGAGCGCGGTTTCATCGACATTGACGCGGCGCGCGTGACGCTGGACAGAGCACGCAAGGCCGGGCATTCCGTGGCAATTGACGATTTCGGAACCGGCTATTCCAGCCTTCAGTATTTGCAGGGACTGCCGTTGGACGCCTTGAAAATCGATAAGTCCTTCGTTGATACGATCGGCAGGAACACGGCAACCAGCACCGTGACGCTCCATATTATCGAGATGGCGCGCGAGCTTGGACTGTTTTCCGTTGCGGAAGGTATCGAGAGGCCGGAGCAGGCGGCCTATCTGCGGGAACATGGGGTGGATTTTGGTCAGGGGTGGCTGTTTTCCAAGCCGCTTCCAGCCGATGAATTCATCGCCTTTCACCGTCAGAACAAGTCGACATACGGTTCCGCTCCCGAGGTCATTCAGGTCGCCTCTGTCTAGGTCTAGCGAGACCTGAGCGTCTTGACGCTACCCGTCGCTATCCGGCCAGTTCTTCCGTAATGACTTCGAACCGCTTCAGGATAGCCGGCCCGAAGGCGGTGGACAGGGCGACGTCCGTCGCATCTCGTCCTGTCGCCATCAAGATGCGTCCGATGCGGGGCCTGTTGTGACGGGCATCGACCGTATACCAGCGGCCGCTGAGATAGACCTCGAACCAGGCGCTGAAATCCATCGGGTTGGGGTCTTTCGGCACGCCGATATCACCGAGATAGCCGGTGCAATAGCGAGCGGGGATATTCATGCAACGGCAGAGTGTGATCGCAAGATGTGCGAAATCGCGGCAAACCCCGGTCCGGTCGATGAAGCCGCCATATGCTGTCCTGAGCGGATCGGCTTTCTCGTAGTTGAAGACAATATGGGAATGCACAAAATCGAGGATCGCCTGCACACGGGGCCAGCCGAGCGGTGTTGCCGAGAAGTTTTTCCAGGCGAAGTCCGCCAGGCGGTCGGTATCGCAGTAACGGCTGCCTAGCAGGAACACTAGAACATCGTCTGGTAAATCCTTGATATCGTGCTGGAAAGCGTTTTCAGGAACGGGATCTGGCAGCCCGCCGTCGTATATGTCGAACCGCGTCGAGATCGTCGTCACGCCTGGCGGTGCGGTTATGCGGCTGCAGGCGTTCCCGAAGATATCCATATAACCCCAGGCCTCGATCGGCCTGTCGAAGGTCAGCACCTGTTCGGTGAGCAGATCTGCGCGCCGGCTGGGGTGGAGATTGAGAACAAGCAGCATTGCCGTCTCATTCTCGCATTCATAAGCAATATCGAACCCGGCGCGAATCTTCATTCAGTACATCCTTTATGAGCCATCTTGATGTTGTTCACGCTGAAACGTTTTCACGCCCTCGGGCGGGCGATCGTGCGTCATCAAGGCGCGGCATTGTAGCCGCGCCCGCCTGTGATTTCACTTTACTGGCGGTGAAGCCTTGCCGAGTTTTACGGAAGGTTCCCGTCCCCAGACACGCAGCTTGCCAAGGTTCGACACGAAGCCAGCGAGGCCTTCCTCACCTGGGAGGATAATCGTGCCCTCGTCAAGATCGCCTGCGATACCGGCCTTTTCCAGCAATGGCAGAGCCGACTGGTCGTAACCTATGAACTTGCAGTGCTGGAAAGCGTCGGCCACGAAGTCACGCGCCGTCGCCTCGTTGACCAGATCGTCTATCCCCTCGGCAGAAGTCAACAGTGCAACTGCATCGAAGAGAACCGATGGCCCGCCGTCGATCATGTGATGGGCCGCAAACCAGCTCCCGTCTGAGGCGGTGACGCCACCGACCTTCGGGGCTATCAATTCGCAGACGGCTTTTTCCTTGGTGATCGCCGACATCAGGCCGTTCAGCAATTTGGCGTCGACACCATCGGTGACGAGTATACCAAGCTTGCGGCCTTCGAAGCGTTTTGGACCACGCTCGACGATGCTGAGCGCCGGCGAGGGTTCCAGATCCTGACGTGTCGGCATGGCCGCATCCGCCGGCTTCGGCATGGACTTGAAACCTAGCTTCTGCGCGACGGTGTTTGCCAGCGTCTCGTCGATGTTCATGAGATGCGACACCATGCGTTCGCGGATCACGGCTGTTTCCACCTTGCTCAGTTCGAATGTCAGGGCTGCCGCGATATGACGCTGTTCGGGCGGGGTCTGGCTGATGTAGAATTGCCGTGCCTGGCTGTAGTGGTCGGCAAAGCTCTCGGGGCGCAGCCGCGCCTTGATCCCCTGTTCTTCTGCCGGAAAATGGCGATAGCCGCGGCTCGGCGACTCTCTCGGGCCTTCACCGAACGAGTTCGGCTGGTAATTCACCCTGCCAACAGGATTGCGCATGGCCATGTGGCCATCCTGCTGGAAATGCGCGAAGGGACATTTCGGTGCATTGATCGGCAGATGGGTGAAGTTTGGCCCGCCAAGGCGTTTCAGCTGGGTGTCGAGATAGGAAAAGTTGCGACCCTGCAACAGCGGATCATTGCTGAAGTCGATACCCGGCGGCACGTTCTGCGTCATGAACGCAACTTGCTCGGTTTCGGCAAAGAAGTTGTCGGGCATGCGGTCGAGCACCAGTCGTCCGACCGGCTGCGGCTTCAGGATTTCCTCGGGGATGATCTTTGTCGGATCGAGCACGTCGAAATCGAAGCTGTCGGCAAACTCCTGATCGAAGAGCTGCACCTGCAATTCCCATTCCGGGAAGTTGCCGGACTGGATCGCCTGCCACAGATCGCGACGATGGAAATCGGGATCGGCGCCATTGATCTTGACCGCCTCGTTCCAGGCGACCGATTGAAGCCCGAGCTTCGGCTTCCAGTGGAACTTGACGAAGGTCGATTCATCCTTGGCATTGACCAAACGGAAGGTATGAACGCCGAAACCCTCCATGAAGCGGAAAGACCGCGGTATCGTACGATCCGACATGGCCCACATGACCATGTGCATGCTTTCCGGCGTCAGGCTGATGAAGTCCCAGAAATTGTCATGGGCCGTCTGCGCCTGCGGAAAAGCCCGGTCAGGTTCCTGCTTGGCGGCGTGGATCAGGTCGGGAAACTTGATGGCGTCCTGAATGAAGAAGACAGGAATATTATTGCCGACGAGATCCCAGTTGCCTTCCTGTGTATAGAGCTTCACTGCAAAACCGCGCACGTCGCGCGCAAGGTCAGCCGAGCCCTTGTTGCCCGCAACCGTCGAGAAACGGACGAAGGCTGGTGTCTTTTCCCCGGCGCGCTGCAGGAAATCCGCCTTTGTGTATGCGGAGAAGGACTCGTAAGTTTCGAAGAAGCCATGCGCGCCGTAACCGCGCGCATGCACGACGCGCTCGGGAATGCGCTCATGGTCGAAATGGAAGATCTTTTCGCGGAAATGGAAATCATCAACGACGAGCGGCCCGCGCGGCCCGACCCTTAGAGAATTCTGGTCGTCCGCGACCGGCCCCCCTTGAGCGGTCGTCAGCACCGGCGCGTCGTTTTCGGCTGTCTGATGCAGCTCGCCGCCAGCACCGCGCTCCAGCTTCTGGTCATGGATCGTTACGGTTTCGGTCTTGTCGCTTGTTGATGTGGAGGTGGTCTTGGCCATGGTGTGGCTCCTGAAATTGGAAGGGGCCTATCCGACCCGGAAATGAAAAAGCCGCCCTAAAAGGCGGCCTTAGCTTGGAAGGGTCCCCGCACGGTCTTCGGCAGAGCCTTCAGCACTTGTTGTTCGGCGAGACAGATGTCCTTGAGCGTATCGAGGAACAGGTCATGCAATGTAGTTTCCGCAGGCATGTGGGAATCCGATCAACTTTGAATGATGTACTTGGACAACCCCTGAGTGGAGACGATGTTCCTGCTCCCGGAAAAGAATTCACATTCCGGTTCGCGGTGGCATCACAGCGATGCCAGTAACCGGTTGAATAGGCGGACGTTCCTCATCCGGCAGAGATAGTTCGGTGGCGTTTCGACGATGGTGGAACGGCAAGGCCTGCAAATTCTATTTTCAGATTGGCGGAACCATGAGGCCCGACATGTTGTTTCCCTGTCGAGCCTGCACTGAAGGCTACAACGAGGAAAAATCATGAAAAAGCTTCTTTTAGCCGCCGCGCTTCTCGGCGCGTCGACCCTTGGCGCCTTCGCTCAGACGTCCACCGCTCCAGCCACCGATGGCAGCAAGCCTGCCGTCGCCACGCCAGACACCAAGAATGCGACTGCGCCTGTGGAAGGCGCAAACAGCTTTACCGAGGAACAGGCGAACAAACGTCTTATGGACGCCGGATATGCCGAAGTGACCGGTCTTACGCTCGACGACAAGGGCGTGTGGCAGGCCAAGGCCTCGAAGGACGGCAAGTCCGTAAACGTGGCGCTCGACTATCAGGGCAATATTGTCGCTAACTAATTCAATCTTTGGGAGAATCCTATGAAGACCGTTACCGGACTTTTCGACGACTACTCCGATGCCAGCGCCGCCGTTACTGCGCTGGAACAGCGTGGCGTGCCGTCTAAAGATATCAGCATTGTTTCCAACAATGCAGACGAACGCCATGGCAATGATACAAAAGCTGCCGAAGGCGCAGGCACGGGTGCCGGCATCGGCGCTGCCGTCGGTGGTGTCGGTGGCCTGTTGACAGGCCTTGGCATCATGGCAATTCCCGGCGTCGGACCGGTGGTTGCGGCAGGCTGGCTTGCCGCGACGGCGGCAGGCGCTGTGGCCGGTGCCGTTGCAGGCGGTGCCGCCGGCGGCCTTATCGGCGCGCTGACGGACGCCGGCGTTTCCGAAGACCATGCCCATGTTTACGCAGAAGGCGTTCGCCGGGGTGGCACGCTCGTGACCGCGAAGGTCGAGGAAAGCCTTTACACGGACGCCGAAGAAGTCCTGCGCCAATCCAACTGGGTTGATCCGGACAAGCGGCGCGCGGCCTATGCAGAAGACGGTTGGTCACGGTTTGACGACACGCTCGATCCTTATGAGCCCACTGAAATCGAACAGGAACGTCTGCGTTACAGACGCTAAGCGTTAGAAATAGGGAAGGTCGGCATATGCCGGCCTTCTCTTTGATAACCTCGGGGCAGGTGAAAGTGCCGGTCATTGCAACAGCTGGATGGTCGATCCCCAAGACTGTGGCGCACCGTTTTCCCGAAACGGGAAGTGGGCTTAGCCGATATGCTACCGTATTCAACGGCGTCGAGATCAACTCCACCTTTTATCGCCACCACCGGCCAACGACGTTCGAGCGTTGGGCAAATTCGGTGCCCGATGACTTCCGCTTCGCCGTGAAGCTGCCGCGCGAGATCACGCATGAGCGCCGGTTGCGGGGAATCGGACAAGTCTTCAAGGCATTTGTTGGGGAACTTGCGGCGCTGGATGGCAAGCTTGGACCCTTGTTGTGCCAGTTGCCACCCAATCTCGCATTTGATGTCTCCGACGCGGAGGCTGCGTTTGATACTATGCGTCAGACCTTTCCCGGCATGCTCGTACTCGAACCGCGTCACACAAGTTGGGCTACGCATTCAGCGCAAGAGGTTCTGCAACGCTATGCCATTGATCGTGTGCTGGCCGATCCTGCACCGGTCTGGCCGGCCAGTGATTTCTCCGAGCCGCCCAAATATGTCCGGCTGCACGGCGCTCCCCGGATTTATTATTCCGACTACAGCGCCGCCGAAATCCTCTCGTTTAGAAAACGCCTTTCCGCCGAATCCTGGTGCGTTTTCGACAATAGCGCCTCCGGTGCCGCAATAAAGAACGCGCTGGCAATGCTCGATGATTGCGCAACCACTAAACGGTGCGCAGACTGAAATCATGTTTCAGCAGTTGGCAAAAGCGCATGAAGGCGTGACGCCTTAAAGCTGCCTTCGTGCGGTACCGATTGCGATAACAGGGCCGGTTGCCTGACCAGTTGGTGATCCACCGAAGGGTTCCACGCTGATCGCGAAGGTCGTGCCTTCCGAAATGTTGTTACGCATATCCGCCGGGATAATGAGATCGCCATTCGTTCCGGGCTGGAAGACACCGAGCGAGCGGGTCTTGCCGCCATCCATCACAAGCCACAATTCCAGTGATTTCTCATCGGCCTTGCCGGTCGCAACCGGTATAATGTGCATCCTGCCGGTCTCTGCATCATAGGATGCAAGCAGGTTGACCTGGCTGTCCGTTGTCGAAAGTTCGGCTACCAGCGGAGCTGTGCCCTGCCATTTTTCGGGAAATGCGGCGTAAACGATCGCTGCCACGGCAGCCGCGCTCGTGGCGACAGATATCCATCGCCAGAAGGATGCGGAACTCCACAGGCTGCCATTGGCGTTGCTGGTCTTGCTGCCGAACAGGCGTTCTTCAATGCGGGCGAGAATGGCCGCACTCGGCGCCTGTTCTTCATAATCCACGTTGAAGTCTGAAAATTCGCTTTCCCAACGGTGGACCAGCTGCGCGAAGACCCTGTCGTCCTGCATGCGCCGCTCGACCGCACGACGCTTTTCAAACGGCAGCACGCCGAGCACATATTCGCCAGCGAGGATTTCGTCGCGCGAATGCATGCCCTCGCTGTTTTCGCTCGTTGTCATCGCTGCATGCACTCTCTGAGTTTGAGAAGGCTTCGCCGCAGCCAGGTTCTGACCGTGTTGAGTGGCACCCGCAATTCTTTGGCGAGTTCGATATAGCTCAGCCCTTCGATATAGGCACGACGCACCGCCTGCGCATGAACCGTTTCAAGTTCCTGCATGCAATTGTCGATCCTGCGACCCTCATCGGCCAGAACGACCTGCTGCTCCGGATTGCGGATGCTGTCATCGGCAAGGTCATAGGCTTCGTCAATGTCGTCGCCCACGGGTTTGCGCGCCCTGATCGTATCGATCGCATGGTTGCGGGCGATTGCGGCGAGCCACGTCGACGGTGTGCCGGCGCTTGCTGCAAATGTGAGGGCTCGTTGCCAGATCTTGATATAGACTTCCTGAAGCGCTTCTTCGGCTTCGGTCCTGTCACGCAGGATTTTCAGGCAGATCGCATAAAGCTTCGGGCTGGTGGCTTGATAGAGGGAAACGAATGCCGAGCGATCGCCCATGCCGACGCGGTTTATGAGCGTTGCTATCTCTGTACCCTGCATTCGAACATCCCTTCTTGCGCCTCCTATATAGGGTTGTCCTTTGTGGGAAGGCAAGGCATGCGCGAAATGAAGTTCACGTCTTCCCGGCCAAAAATTGGCCGGGTGGAAGCAGCCGGCAGGGATGGTCGCTGTCATAACACACCTGCCGGATTTTGCAGTGGACCGACCAGCCGTACGGTGACGAGGTAACCGATGATGGCAGCGGCTGCGGAGACGAAGGTGCCCCACAGAAGATCTGCGATGGTCAATGTCGTGGACCAGCTTTTCAACGTTGCCTGATTGGTAAGATCATATGTGGCATAGGCCATGAAGCCGACGGCTGCACCATAAACCAACGCGGTCGTCCACTGGCCTGATATGAGGGCCGGACGAACCGCAAGAAAGGTCAGTCCTGCCGCGTAGATGAGATAAAAGATTATCGCCGGGGCCAGCCGGAAGTTCTCAGCCAGAAGATCGCCGATCGCCGGGCGATAAAGCCGCGACGCCATGGTGCTTAGCCAGATGAAGTCGATCACCAGAAAGGCGATGAGGGTGAAGAAGTAGGCTGAGATATAGGTCTTCATCGGTATGTCCTTTCCAGAGTCTAGTTGATGCGGGCCCAGGTAATGCCCTTGCACAGGAGACCAGCGACGATGCAGCCCTTGGTGGTCATGCTGTTGCCATCAACCGTCACGGTTATCTTGTAGGATTTGTCGCGTTGCGGATCGAAGGCAGTGCCCGAATAGACGCCTGTTTCATCTGGCTTTATGGTCATGATCAGCCGGTCACCGGTCTTTTCCTCGGGCGTGCCCGGTTTGATCCAGGTATTGGTGGCGCATATATTGTCGCCGCAGGGCGCGATCAGCACTTTCGCGTTGCCGTCGCCGCGCGCCCAGTTTCCGTCGATGTCGGCTGCTCCGGCAGCAGAGGCCGCAAGCATCGGACCCAGGACGGATGCGATTATCAAGGGATTGATTTTCATCGTCTTTCTCCGCAGTTGTTGCCCCGCCTTATTTGTGCTCGATCGTGTAGAAGCCAACATTGATGGTTCCCTCGGTAAAGCCGGCTTCGCAGTAGCAGAGGTAATAATCCCAGAGCCGTCTGAAGCGGTCATCGAAACCCAGCAGCGAGATTGTCTGCCAGCGCGCATGGAAACGCTGCCGCCATTCCGCCAGCGTGCGGGCATAGGATTGGCCGAAAAGCTCGGTATCGGTGAGGCTCAGACCCGCCCTGCCGATTGCTCTTTCAAGGGCTTCGTCAGATGGCAGAAAGCCGCCCGGAAAGATGTATTTCTGGATGAAGTCCGCGTTTCGCCGGTAATTATCGAACCGGGCAGGTTCAATGGAGATGATTTGCAGCACCGCGCGCCCGCCGGGTTTCAGGCAGCGTTTCAGTGTTTCGAAATAGCTCGGCCAATAGGCCTCACCGACCGCTTCGAACATCTCGACGGAAACGATGCGGTCGAACTTGCCTTCGACATCGCGGTAGTCCTCGAGCCTGAGATCGATATGCTCAGCCTTGTCGGTTTTCTCCGCTGCCGCCTTTGCCCAATTCAACTGTGAGGGCGAAAGGGTGAGGCCGGTAACGTTGGCATCCGCCTGGGTCGCGAGGTGGATTGCAAGCGCGCCCCAGCCGCAGCCAATCTCCAATACGCTCTCACCGCCGCTCAATTGCAGCTTGTCGACGATGCGGTTGAGTTTTTTGAGTTGGGCCGCTTCAAGCGTCGGCGTCGTATCGTCGAAAATCGCCGACGAATAGAGCATCGAGGAATCGAGCCATTGCCGGTAGAATTCGTTGCCGAGATCGTAATGGGCCTCGATGTTGCGGCGGCTGCCGCGCTTTGTATTGGCGTTCAGCCGGTGGCCAAGACGATTGATGAGGCGCATGGGCAAGCTACCGCGCGTCGATCCCCCGAAAGCGTCGTTGTTCTGTGCCGCAAAACGGATCAGGGCCGTCAGATCCGGTGTGGACCAGTCGTCTTCGATGTAACCCTCGGCAAAACCGATGTCGCCATTGAGGATAAGCCGCCGTAGCGCGCGCCAGCGATGGAGAACAAGCGTCGCCTCGGTGCCCTCATGTTCCCCGGATTTCTCAATCACGCCGCCACCTGGCAGCATGACGCGCAGTCTGCCTTTGGAGACGTTATTCAAGAGCTTGGCCATGAGCCAGCCTTCGGGACCGGTGCGTTGCCGCATCTGCGTGTTTTCCAGCGATAGTTCGTTGAGATTGTCAAACGGGGTCATGAAGTTTGGCCTCGATTTGCGATGGTGATGGGTGAATGAAGGAGACAGGGGCAGACGGTGGACGCGGTCGTTTTCTCAACCGCACACCCTTGAGCCATATTTTAAGTGCTTCCCAATGGATACCTGCAACAACCTTGAGGGTAAGAAAGGGAATGGTGACAAAAGCCTTCAGCAGCGCGGCATCGGTCAGCTCGACACGCCGCGCCAGATGCCTTGCAGTCAGGACTGGCCCCTCGTCGTCAAATGTATCGATAACGATCTTCAGCTTGTCGCCGGGTGGAATGACACGGAATACATAACGGAGATCCATGTCCATGAAGGGCGAGACATAGAAGGCCTTGTCGCAGCGCTGGACGATCTCGGCCGCACCTTCTGTCTCCACCGGGATAAGGTAGGAGTGCCGCTCGCCGAACGTGTTGTCGACTTCCCAGAGAATGGCTTTGAGAGACCCGTTCCGGCCGTGGCAGAAAAACACGCTGAGTGGATTGAAGGCCCAGCCAAGGATGCGCGGCATGGTGAGCAGACGGATCGGACCACCATCGACGGTCATGCCTGCGGCCGTCATGGCGTTCTCGATCTGGTTGCGCAATTCCATCTTGCTCCCGTCGCCGCGGTCCCGGCGGTGAAAGGAAAACAGGTTGAAACGATCGACGGAGAACAGCCGCAGCTTACGGTCAAGCGCATCAAGTTCATCAAGGTCGAGAAGCAGCGAGTAAATGCGATAGGCGAGCCGGTGCGCTTTCGGCTTGAAGCGCGCATGCATGACATGTCCCGGAAAAAGGGCGGAGGAAAAATGAGACGTCATGGGATCGCCTCAACGAGTTTGATCGTTCTTTTCCGCGAAGCCAAATTCAGACGGACGATCCGGCCGCTATCATCGGCAACCTTCCAGGGCCTCGACAGGCCGCCCAGATCCTCGGCGACGGCAAGCCCTGCCTGAATGCCGTCTTCATGAAAACCCGACCCAAAATAGGCGCCGCAGAACCAGGTGTTTCTCAAACCCTGCAAGGCCCAAAGTTCCTGCCTCATCTGCTCGGTGCCGGCATCAAAAACAGGATGGTGGTAGGTTTCCTCGGTGATGATTTTTCCCTTTTCCGGTTCGCGCGTCGGGTTCAGCGTTACGAAGGTGTCAGGGATTGCACCCAGAGGCTGAAGCTTGTTCATCCAGTAGGTGATGCTCGGCTGCCCCGTTTCAATGCGTGTATCGGCCACATAGTTCCAGCTTGACCAGGCGGTGCGCCTGCGGGGCATGAAACTGCTGTCCGTGTGCAGTACCGCCCTGTTTTTCGTATAGCCAAACGCGCCGAGAATGCGCCGTTCGGCTTGCGTCGCGTCCGTCAGCATCTCCAGCGCCTGATCTGCGTGTGTGGCAATCACCACATCGTCGAACCGTTCGAATTCGCCGTTAGTGTTGGCGATCTCGACCCCGTCCGCCAGGCGGTGGATGCGTGTCACGGGTGTCGAGAGCCGAATGCGATCGGCGAATGGCGCAGTGAGTCGTTTCACATATTCCTGGCTGCCGCCGACAACGGTGCGCCAGACGGGCCGGTTGCGCAGCAACAGCAGGCCGTGATTGCTGCAGAACTTCACGAAATGTGCTGCCGGGTAACGGCCTACTTCCATGGCCGGGGTAGACCATATGGCTGCTGCCATCGGGTAAAGATGATCGTTGCGAAAGGCGTCGCCATAGTTGTTTTGAGAAAGATACTCATCGAGCGACATATCGCCCATCATCGGCAGATCGCGCGGGGCATTGCGATAAAAGCGCAAGAGGTCGGCAAGCATTGCCCAGAAGCGCGGCCTCACGGCATTTCTCTTCTGCGCCAAAAGGCCAAAGCCAGAGCCGCCGGAATATTCGAAACCGCCATCATCCAGCGAAACCGCAAAGGACATGTCGGAGGCTGCGGTCGTCACTCCCAGCGTTTTGAAAAGTGCCGTCAGATTGGGATACGTCACCTCATTATAGACGATGAACCCCGTATCGACAGACACCGCCCCCTGTTCAGTTTTGAACGTCGCAGTGTTGCTGTGGCCGCCGACGCGGTCCGCAGCCTCGAAAACCGTGACATCATGCCGTTTCGACAAAAGCCAGGCCGCAGACAGACCGGAAATGCCTGTTCCGATCACGGCGATGTTTCGCCGGCTGTCTTTTCTTTTGGCTTCGGTATCGAACATGGTTCCTCGCTATTGCATTCACAATTCAGTTTTACGGCCTGCGACAGATACGAAGGAGCGGATCGATAAGTTTCAGCGGCGCGCAAATTTTTCAGAATTTTGTCAGGCGCTTGAAACTCTTTTGCCGTCTCGCCCGTAGTTGCCACTGGAAACTTGGTCTGAAGTCCTTCGAATACAGTGAGCGGAATGGTGATGATGTCTGTTGTGGTGGCCCTTGCCGTGCTGATGTCGCTTCTGATGGCGGCAGCCTGGGCGTTGCAGCGTTACACAGGATCGAGTGGCTGGATTGACACCGTCTGGTCTGCGAGTGTCGGGCTCGGCGGCGTGGTTGCCGTCTCGTTTTCCGATGGAGATAGCTGGCGCCGGGGAGCGGTTCTCTTTCTTGTACTGGTGTGGTCGCTGCGGCTCGCGGGACACATCGGCATGCGGACGAGGGGAGGTGGCGAAGATCCACGTTACGCGAAGCTTATAGAAGAATGGGGCAGCAATGCCTCGTGGCGGCTTTTCGCTTTTCTCCAGATCCAGGCCGTTGCCGCCTTTGTGCTGGTTCTCGCCGTCTATCTTGCCGCCAGCAATCCTTTGCCATTTCCAAGCATTATCGATGTGATAGCGTTGATCGTCGCGGCTGGTGCGCTTGTCGGAGAAGCGACCTCCGATGCACAGCTTTCACAGTTCAGAAAAACCCCGGAGGCCAAAACCGGCGTCTGCGAGACTGGTCTGTGGCGTTATTCGCGTCATCCCAACTACTTTTTCGAGTGGCTTTTCTGGTGCGGCTTTCCGTTGTTGGCCATCCATGCGCAGCCGTGGTCATGGCTGTCGCTTGCTGCGCCAGCCATGATGTACTGGCTGCTCGTCCACGTCTCCGGCATTCCCCCGCTCGAAGAGCACATGCTGAAATCACGCGGAGAGAAATTCCGCGCCCTGCAAAACCGCGTCAACGCCTTCTTTCCGGGGCCACGCAAGAATGAGGACACGCCATGAACATGCTCGCATTCGCCATCAATGCTGCCGAACGCGCACCGCTGAGTGACAATATGACGCTTGCCGGCATCGACATGCTCTGCGCGCGCACCAAACGGCGACTTGCCGGCGTTCCGGCGGCGGAAGAAAACGCTTTTGTGTCTGATATGGCGAAATTTCCCGTCGCCACGCACACCGACGAGGCGAACAGGCAGCACTACGAGGTGCCGGCTGAATTCTTTGCAATCGTCCTTGGCGCGCAAAGAAAATATTCCTGCTGCTTTTATCCCAATGCTCAGACAACGCTGGATGAGGCTGAAACATTGGCGCTGGAGGAGACTGTTTCCCATGCCCGATTGCAGGACGGGATGAATATTCTCGAACTCGGCTGCGGCTGGGGTTCGCTCTCCCTTTATATGGCCGGCCGGTTTCCCAATGCGCGGATCACGTCCGTTTCGAACTCGGCTTCGCAGCGCGAATATATAATCGAACGTGCAAATGAGCGTGGCCTGTCGAACCTCTCGGTGGTGACGGCCGATATGAATGATTTCACAACTGATGAGCGTTTCGACCGTGTCGTATCGGTAGAAATGTTCGAGCACATGTCGAACTGGCAGGCATTGTTCGAGCGCGTCCGCTCGTGGCTGACGCCCGAGGGCAAGTTCTTCCTTCATGTCTTCAATCACCGGGATCGATCCTATCGTTTCGACCATGGCAACCGGGCGGACTGGATCGCGCAGCATTTCTTCACCGGCGGCATTATGCCTGCCTTCGATCTTCCTCACCGTTTCCCGGCGCTTTTCACCGTGGAACAGGAGTGGCGCTGGTCGGGATCACATTATCGCCGGACGGCCCTCGACTGGCTTGGAAATTTCGACCGGGAGATCGACCGTATCCGACCGATCCTGCAGAGGGTCTATGGCAACGATGCGCGCTTGTGGGAACGGCGTTGGAGACTGTTCTTCCTCGCGACGGCAGGTCTTTTCGGGCACGAAGACGGTAAGGTCTGGGGCGTTGGACACTACCTCATGGCGCGCGTCTAGATCGCGCAAACACGCGCATGTGAACCAATCTGGCGCCGCTGCGCCCTTGGGTGAGATGCGGCGAAGGTGTCTCCTCGGTTGGCGCAGGCCGCTGAGGCCGGCGAAGCGGGAAAAATGGATATGCGAGTGATTGTGCATGATTTGATCGTGCAAAATTTGTGTATTTCATTCCTGTTTGCTTAACCCCGTTTTTTGAAATCTGCGAAGTTCGGCGACCTCGTCTAGCTTCCGTTAGGCTTTTGCATCAAGGAGCGGGCTCGCCCCGTAGTCCAAGCCAAGGGTCAGCATGCCTTTTCAGAAAACAAAAGACCGAGAGGAATATTCGCAGCATCTTCTTCTCCTGTGTCGAGTTGCAGCCTGGATGGGCGTGGCGCTGGCGACTGGCTGGTTCGTGTTTTTCATTCTCACGGAAAGATGGGGCATTGCGCTCAGCCTCCTCATTCTGGGGGTTGCGATCGTGCCGTGCTGGCTGACTTGCCTGATGGGCCACTTTTCCCTCGGACTCATCCTGGCTCAGAGCGCCTGCATCCTGTTCGTCTGCTGGTATTCCGTCGCTATCGATGTCTCCGACGATATCGTACCGAGGACGACGCATCTCTACCTGCTCGTCATCATCTTCGTCGGCTACATGAATTTTCAACGCCAGCGTTCCGCCACCCAGTTTCTGGTCATCGCGGCAAGTCTCGCGGCCTTTGTTTATTTCTGCGCGTCCGCCGCGCGTTTTTCGTTCAGCACTCCCATGCCGCAGGATGTGCGCAGCATCAGCGCCTGGTTCAACAGCGTTTTCGCAGCGTTGATGCTGTGTGGCGGTGTCGCCGCCATGCAGGCGCAGTTTCGCAGTCATACGAAAAAAGCCCTGGAACTGCGCTCCGCGCTTTCGAATGGCCAGTTTGAACTTTTCTACCAGGCGCAGGTCCGCGCAGACGGCACGCTGCTTGGCGCAGAGGCGCTGTTGCGGTGGAACCACCCGAAAAGGGGATACATCCCGCCAGCCGATTTCATCGCGCTTGCGCAGCAAACCGGTTTCATGCCGACAATCGGCGCTTGGGTCATTGCCGAAGCCTGCAAGACACTTGCGAGATGGCAGGAGAACCCGGCAACCCAGAATCTCACCTTGTCGATCAACATCACTGCCGATCATTTCGTCGACGCGGGATTTTCCGGGCAGCTTCTTGATGCCGCCTCGTCTCAGGGCATCAAGCCACAGCTTCTCAAGCTGGAGCTGACCGAGAGCGTTTTCCTATTCGACATAGAAGCAGCGATCGCGAAAATGAAGCTCCTTGATCGTTCCGGCTTCACGATTTCACTCGACGATTTCGGCACTGGCTACTCCTCACTGAGCTACCTGCGGCAATTGCCGCTCAAACAGATCAAGATTGATCGCAGCTTCGTGACGGGGGTGACCGAAAGCGGGCGTATGGCGACAATCACGCGAAACATCGTCCAGATGGGGCACGACCTTTCACTGGAAGTTCTGGCCGAAGGCGTGGAGACCGAGGCGGAACTGCGGATGATGCTGTCCTACGGCTGCCGATTGTTTCAGGGCTATCTTTTTGCGAGGCCGACGAGCCTCGTCGAATTCGAGCAATATGCCGCCCGCCCATCGTCCTGACCGGACGTTTTGCGATAGGCTGAGGCATCAGGATCGAATTCAATGGCGTGCCTGCCGGCAGATCAGGCCGTTGAACAATGCACCATTCGTCGGATAGAGCTATCTTGCCTGTCAGGATCGCAATCGATCCACATCATTTCGTTGGTTCGCATGATCCCAGTTGCACTACCCTCCGTCGAAACGCTGCTTTTGCTTGCCTTCCTTCTTGCCACGACACTTGTATGGGGTATCTGGACAATGGTTTTGATTGCACGATACGCAGGAGGCCGCTGGGCGCGCCCGATGATGCTGCCCTATGGCCTGGCGACCGCCATTGCGATTTTTACACTTTGGCAGTTCGGTAATTTCTATCTCCAGATGCGTGCCTATGACAGGGAAATGGCGTCTAGCTATCGCCCGGAGCTTGGGGAGCCGGTGCGCCTTGGCCAGATCGACATGCCCGAAGGCACGAAACTTGAACTGGCCGTGGCCGACACCAGGGAATCCTTCAACCGCGCGGTCTTCCCCCATCCCGTGCGGGTCGCGAATGTCGATGCCGTCGAGATCGCACGCTATATCGCGATAAAAACCAACGGGAATTATGAGACCGTCGGCTTTGTTCCAGAGACGATGCGGGTGACGGGCAACGGCGTGACCCTGCAGAGCGGCTGGCGCTGCGATGCGGCGCAACCGGTGGAGTTCGACCTGAAGGCTGACGGGGATGTATCCGCTTTCAGCCGATGTGTCCTTGCCGACGGGAATATCGTCGATGGCATTGGCTTGCCGAAGGGGACGTTTCTGCGTGCCTCCACCGGCAATGTCTATACTGACGGTTTCATCGATTCCGACAGGTGGGTTCTCGACACGCCCACGGGCCAGGCTATCCGCATTGATGATTTCGCTCTTGAGGATGTCACGCTCGCCCTTGATGGCGAAAGAAAACTCTATGAAATCCGAAGCGCGGTTTTGTCGAAGGAAGCAACAGCGGGCGCGCTCCACTTCGCAGCCGGCAGTGGAATTCGCCTCAATCCCCGGCACATCCGGACTGATTATCCCGGTGCATGGTTGATAACACCATCTTCCGCGTCCGGTTCTGAACCGGTGTCGCTTCGATCAAGCGTGCTGAACAGAGGCGGAAAGCTTCTGGCCACCCTTTCCGACTAGCGCATTGGTGGACCAGATACTCTGAACGATCTCGATGGAGGTCTCTCTTGCGATCAGGTGCCCGCGACCCCAGATATCGCGCATTATTGAAAGTGCGCATAAATGAACCCTGAGAACTACCTACCGATAAAGACCGACCGGCTGATCCTTCGTAAATTCCAGGCCGCTGATCTCGCATCATACGCCGATTACCACACGCGCGATGACGTCTACCGTTTCCTCTATGCCGCACCGCCTTCGGATGATGCGGTGAAAACGCAATTCGCAGCGCTGCTCGAGGCTCCGTTCGCAGAGGACGGCGATACGTTGCGACTTGCCGTTACGCGCAGCGACGACGACACGTTGATCGGCGAAGTCCTGCTTAAAATCGCGAGCAAGGCGGCTTTGCAAGCGGAAGTCGGTTATGTCTTCAATCCTGATTTTTCAGGTAAGGGATATGCGACGGAAGCCGTCCGGGCCATGATAAGCCTCGGCTTCGAGACGCTCGGATATCACCGGATTTTCGCGCGGCTGGATGCCCTGAACCACGGATCGATCGGCGTTGTTGAACGCCTTGGCCTGCGCAAAGAAGCGCATTTGATCGAGAATGACCGGTTTGGCGGCACCTGGGGGGATGAATTCATCTATGCCACCCTGAAGAGGGAGTGGGCGTCTAGCCCGTGATCTTGCGCAGGTGATGATTATGTCGGGTTTGAAGGAAATTGTCGGTGTCTCAACTGGTCTTGATCCTCGGCGATCAATTATCTTTCTCCCTATCTTCGCTGGATGGTGTCGACAAGACGCGCGACACGATCCTGCTTTGCGAGGTAATGGCGGAGGCTACCTATGTCGGCCATCACAAAAAGAAGATCGCCTTCATCTTTTCCGCCATGCGCCACTTCGCCGAGGAACTGCGTGGCGAAGGATACCGGGTTCGCTACACGCGGATTGATGATCGCGACAATGCGGGCTCCTTCTCCGGCGAGGTGCAGCGGGCGTTAAACGACCTGACCCCTTCCAGGATTTGCGTCACCGAAGCTGGAGAATGGCGCGTCAAATCAGAGATCGAGCACTTCGCCAGTGCCTTCAACATCGAGGTCGATATCCGCCCTGATCGGCGCTTTCTTGCCGGCCATGAGGAGTTCGAGCGCTGGGCGGCCGGGCGCAAAAGCCTGACGATGGAATATTTCTACCGGGAAATGCGTCGCAAGACTGGCCTGTTGATGAATGGCGAAGAGCCGGTCGGTGGACGCTGGAATTTTGACTCGGAAAACCGCAGCCCCGCCAAGCCGGACCTGCTGAGGCCAAGACACCCTGTCTTCGCACCGGACAGGATAACAAGGGATGTCATCGACACCGTCGAGCGGCTGTTTCCCGACAATTTCGGCAAGCTTGAGAACTTTGGTTTCGCCGTCACCCGCGCCGATGCCGAGCGGGCGCTCAGTGCCTTCATAAACGATTTCCTGATGAATTTCGGCGCCACGCAAGATGCCATGCTGCAGGATGACCCGTATCTCAACCACTCGCTTCTGTCTTTTTACATCAATTGCGGGCTGCTGGACGCGCTGGAGGTCTGCAGGGCGGCGGAGCGCGCCTACTACGAGGGCGCGGCACCGCTCAATGCCGTCGAGGGTTTCATTCGCCAGATCATCGGCTGGCGGGAATATATGCGTGGCATCTACTGGTTTGCGGGGCCGGACTATGTCGACAGCAATTTCTTCCAAAACGACAGGCCGCTGCCGGGCTTTTACTGGACGGGCAAAACCCACATGAACTGCATGGCGACCGTAATTACGGAAACCATCGAAAATGCCTATGCTCACCATATCCAGCGCCTGATGATCACGGGAAATTTTGCCCTTCTCGCCGGCATTGATCCGAAGGCCGTTCATCAATGGTATCTGGAGGTCTATGCGGATGCCTATGAATGGGTTGAGCTGCCGAATGTGATCGGCATGAGCCAGTTCGCCGATGGCGGCTTTCTCGGGACAAAGCCCTATGCCGCAAGTGGCAACTACATCAATCGCATGTCGGACTATTGCAGTAGTTGCCGCTATGATCCCAAGGAGCGTCTCGGTGACAAGGCCTGTCCATTCAACGCGCTATACTGGGATTTTCTGGCCCGCAACCGTGAAAGGCTGAAATCCAACCATCGGCTGGCGCAGCCCTATGCCACATGGTACCGGATGAGCGAAGACGTCCGCCATGATATCAGGGCAAAGGCGGCTCTGTTTTTGAACCGCCTGAGCTAACGCGGCCCTTTCTCTGCTTTTGCCGACGGCGGGATACGCGATCAGAGCTGTCCCTGCGCATGTCTCGGTCATGACGTGGCTCGTAAACCCAGCTCCGCGTGGTGCCGGCAGCGCCGCCGGTCCATGCGGCAATAGTGCCAATGATAAGAGCGACGAAAGCGAGCTATCGGAAACGACGTGAAGCCTGCCGCGTTTCTCAGCTTACTTTAAACTATCACTTACCAGCCGTAGCTGAATGTCAGGCCGCTGCCGTTGTCTCCGTTCTGCTCCACGTTGGTTTCGGTGTTCCGCCCATACTGGAAAATGCCATAGGCATTGTTATTGCCGTTTTGCTGCAGCGTTGCGGAATGGCCGTTGCCCTGCTGCCGGATAAAGCCGAGATTGCCGCGACCGTTCTGGGCGATGCCTGCCGCATTTCCCCGGCCCAATTGCCGGATGTCTGCGTCTTTCAGATCGCGATAAAGCGAGTAGGCGCGCAGACCGGTTGAGAACAGATCCCCATCCCCGGAATTGCCGGGCGCGAGGTCAAAGGAAATGCGGCCACCGGCATGGGCGGGAGCCGTAAATCCGAGCGGCGCAAGGCCTCCGACAAGCAGAGTAACGGTGAGAAGTTTCAACACGTTGCGGGTCATTCTGATCTCCATTCTGTCAGTGCCTTTGCCGATGATCCACTCTCGCATCCTGCAACTGAACCCGAACGGAATTGCCCATTCACATGTCGTTCAGTCGCTGCACGAGGATCAAAGAAAAGGGCGCTCAACTGGCGCCCTCTCTGGTGGAAATGTATAGTTGAGGTCAGCCTAGTCGCCGCCAACCTGCTTCGTGCAGCTGAAGCGCCTGCCATCGATTTCGAGATCCAGCACTGCCTTGTACTGCGCTCCCTTCGCGCCAAGCGTTACGGAACTCAGAAGTTGCGAACGCCCGGCAGCGGCATCAAAGCCGCCGCCCTGGTTGATGACGGAACTCCCGCTGCCTCCTGAATTTTCGACGTGAAAGGCATAGGTACCTCCAGCACCGGTGTTGCCCTTTGCGAAGGCCTCCAGCCTGACCATGCCCGCCTGTGGTGTTGCCTTGATCTCGCAAAGCTTGCCTTCGCTCAGGTCATTTGCGGTCGACATGGCTGCAATGGCGCCGAAGGGAAGGAGTGCAACGGCAAGGATAGTCGCCAGGCGGCGTGGATGTGTGACGCTATGGGGCATGGCTAGTCTCCTTGATGATCTGTTGACTTGATCTCGACCAGTTGCACGTCAAGGCCTGCGGCGGCTTAAGGGCAGGCCTGCACGAAGGCCGCGACATTGTCATTACCGCCCTGGTTCACATTGGCGCTGCAGCCACGGCCAACCTGAACGCCAGCCGCGATGTTGCCGTTGCCGTCCTGGGTCAGGATGGTGGTGTGGTTGGAGCCGAACTGGCCGATGCCCGCCACGTTGCGGCTGCCGTTCTGATAGGTGGAGCCGTAATTGTCATGCCCCTCCTGACCGACAGCCGAAAGGTTGTGACGACCATATTGATGGCCGACGATCCGGTTATAGCCGCCGTTCTGGTAGGTGCGGATCCGGTTGCCATAACCTTCCTGTGCGCCACCGGCAGAGTTCGACCAGCCATATTGTTCGATGCGCACATCGTTGGCCATGGCGGGGGCCGTGGCGGTGAAGCCAACGAGAGCGGAGAGTGCAATTGCAACGAAAGACGTACGGATCATGACTGTCTCCTCAGGCGGATAAGACCGCGGTTGAACGTCTTTGTTGTAGACGGTCCCGTTGGAACGGAAGCTGAAGAGATTATTCAGTCGTGGTTCATTGGCGGGGTATGGTCCCAGCGTCGCAACAATGGTGACGAACAGGATGACTAAAGTTTTCTTGGCAGGATGAAACCAAATTGGCTCGCCTTTCGTACATGGCTTGCGCCTTCAATGTTCAGGCGAAAAGGGAGACGAATCTGGGTCCGATGGAGCTTCAAAGCCGCGCTAGCCAGCCCGCAAATGCAGGGTCTGCTGCAAGAGATGATCTGACACGAGCAACCCTAACCGTTGCCTGGGTCATCATCCTCAACAAGCCATTTTATCCGCTTTACGTGTGGTATTTGGTCGATAACGGAGCCGTGGCATCGCTTGTCACCCTATTGTCGGTGCCATTCTTTCTCGCGATACCATTCCTGGCGAAAAAATCCCCGTTGGCCGCGCGCCTCGCTCTCCCCTTGGTGGGAACAGTCGACACGCTGTTTGAAACCAAAATATTCGGCCAGGCTTCTGGCACCGAATTTTTCTTCGCAGCCTGCATCATGCTTGCAGCCATGTCGTTCCGCGCAGACGAGAAGCTCTGGCAATATGCGATGGCAATCCTCGTCTTCATCGCTTTCTTTTTCTCGCGGACGTTTCTGGGCGCGCCGCTGCAATCCTGGTCGGCAGATGATCTTGCAACGCTTCTCAATCTGAATGCGTTCTCTGCCGCCAGCCTCATGGTCTTTATCGCCCTTAGATATGCCGCCATTTCACGGCGAACCGAAATCTGAACAAGAGCCTTGCCATCGACAGGAGGAGTTTATGCTTAGATATTGTAACCGCGTGATTGGTGCCCTGACATTTTCGCTGTTTCTGTTTGCCGGTTTTGCGGTTTCCGCAGCCCCCAAACCAGTTGCCGTGGGTCTCGATCATTACCGCGGTACCTGGCTTGAAATCGGCCGTACACCCATGTTGCTGACAGATGGATGTGTTGCAGGATATTCCACCTATCGGCAGGGAGCATCGGCGGATGAAGTGCTGATAGAAGATGGCTGTCGAGCAGGAAATCCGAATGGTCGCCTCAAGACGGTGAACGGCGTCGGCAAGATCGAGGATTTCGGATCAACCAATGCGAAGATGCGCGTTCGCTACCCTCTTTTCATCACATTCAATTATTGGGTTTTCTACAAATCGCCTGATAAGTCCTGGTTCATCAGCGCCAACCCGTCGACCGGCGATGTGTGGATCTACGCCCGCAACATCCCGTCCAAAACGAAGCTCAATAAAATGATCACGAAAGCACGTGAGCTTGGCTACGACGTCAGCAAGCTCGAATTCCCGGTCCAGAAATAACAGCTGATGGAGCGCACCGATTATGCAGTCGCTTGAAAATGGCTACAGGGCGATCGTCTTGGGCGCATCCGGCGGCATTGGTGGAGCCCTGTTGTCGTACTTCGAGGCCGACCCTCGTTGCGCGTTCGCCTTGCCGCTCTCGCGAAGCGTCGATGGTCTCGACATAACGAACGAAACCAGAGTGCGCGAAGTTGCCGCCCGTCTGGAGGCTCAGCGCGGCTCCTTCGACCTGATATTCAATGCAACCGGTGCCTTGACGGTCGATGGTGCCGGTCCTGAAAAATCGATAAGGGCGATCGACGAAGTTCAAATGGCGAGGCAGTTTGCGGTCAATGCCATAGGCCCCGCTTTGCTGCTCAAGTATTTCACCCCGCTTCTGCGCAGAGACAGGCGAAGCATTTTCGCCTCCCTGTCCGCGCGCGTTGGCTCGATTGGCGACAACAGATTGGGCGGATGGATCTCCTACAGAGCATCCAAGGCCGCTCAAAATCAGATCATCCGAACCGCAGCCATCGAAATCGCCCGCACAAACCCACAGGCCATCATCGTGGCGCTTCATCCCGGAACAGTCGAAACAAGCCTGTCCCAGCAATTTTCGAAGGGCAAAGACTTGTTCACCCCGCAGCAGTCTGCCGCGCGACTGATGGAAACAATCGATGGTCTCACACCGGCACAAACAGGGCAGTTTTTTGCCTATGACGGTTCGAGGATCGAATGGTGAGTGCCATCGTCTGCAAGGGATTATCCGACGATTGTGATGGTGACGAAGCCTTTGGTCTAAAATTTTTTGCTGACACCCACTCTTGCGCCAGCCGAGGTTTCCCCATCGCCTTCAATGTTAAAAAGGAGGCCGGCGTCAATGGACCAGTTTTCCGCAGTCTCAACTGTTACTCCCGTGCTGAGGGAGCCAAAGGCGCCTTCTCCATCCAGCCCCGAAACACCAACTGTTCCGCCGAATTTCGGTGTCATGATGGAACCGTTTTCAAGCGAAATCTGGCGCGCAATCTCGGCGCCGAGGCTGACACGCAGTTGCTCTTCCTTAAAACCGCGCAGCTCGATCAGGTCACCAACGTCATTGCCGACTGTATAGTTTTCGATAGTCTCGGATAGATAAACACCTCGAAATCTGGGCGTGAAGGTCGTGACGTCATTGATGTCCCAGCGTCCCGAGATCGACGTGTCGAAAAGCCAACGGCTGGTATCGAAGGATCCGTCCCAGAAGGGTGTATCGATGTCGTTAGCAGAGCCGCCATACAGCAGGCTGCTGTCCCAGAAAACGCCTCTGGCGATTTCAAACGAGGCATAGGGGCCAAGGAGCCAGCCGTTACCGGTCAACTCGTTGTCACCGTTCGTCGGATCCGTCATGCGGTCGAAATGGAAGGAAAAACCAAGCATTGCCTTGTCGGAAAGCAAATAGTCCACACCTGCTGAAACCATGGCGAAGCTGCCCCATTTGCTTCCCGATTCATCCCGGTTGTGGACGAGGAACGAGCCGTCAAGCCAGATGTTGAAAAGCGGCATTTCCGTTCTCGTCACGCCATCGGCGTTGTTTCGGGCAGCTTCGATCTGCGCAAGGCTGGTGGCGAAACTCAGAACCATGCCCTCTCCGGAAGGCACTGCACGTGAAGTGACGGCACTCGTGGCGTTGACCATCTGTCGCCGTTCAAGAAGGCCCGGCACCTTGATCGTTGACGCGATGATGTTCTGTCTGGCGCGGACAAATCCATGCACGAGTTCATTTATCTCGTCTGCCACCTGTGCAGCATCGTAACCGAGATTATAGGTGACGGTCCCCTGGTTGGAGGCACCCAGTGCACTGACGAGACGAAAACCCACCCGGGCTTGACCCGAGAATGCGGGATTGGGGATGAATTTGAGGTACAATCCCGTCGCCTGCGTACCGCCGGCCTGAGCAAATTCGCCGTTCACGATGCTTGCCCGACCGGCGTTGGCAGGACTGACAAAGGTGAGATCTGCGCCGGTGAAGGGACCGCCTGTGGCGCCTGTGGCGAGATTGATATTCGGCGGTGTTGCGCCCGGCGCTACGCTGATCTCCCGGTTGGCGACGTTGATTTCGCGGGTCTTCACTTTCAGCGTATAGGCTGCTGCAGCGGTTGCCCCTCGAGCGTCCCGCACCTGAACGGTAAAGCTATAGTCGCCCTCGGTTTCGGTCTCCAGCGGACCTGTGAGTTCGCCGGTTGAAAGATTGAGGATCATACCTTTTGGCAATATACCGCCGGCAAGGCTGTAGAGCAGCGGGTTGGTGCCGCCGGAAGCCGTGATGGACTGGCTGTAAGCTTCTCCTGCCATCGCTTCCGTCAAAGCTCCGCCTGGGGGTGAAAGGGCGAGGGCGCCCGCTGGCGGTGTAACTGTGATCGTGACCGTGGCGGACGAATTGCCCGAAGAGTTGCTCGCCGAATAGGTAAAGCTGTCGGTGCCGGAATAGCCGCTGCTCGGCGTGTAGGTAACACTGGTGCCGATCACGCTCACAGTTCCGTGTGATGGGCCGGTGATAACAGCGATTGTGTCCAGCCTGCCTCCCGATATACCGAGAGGTACGGGATTGCCGGTACTATCTGCGACGACGGTTACTGTGCTGTCGCTTGCGACAGGCGCGGCAACCAGGACAGCTATGGTGTAGGCAGCAGAAGCGGTAACGCCGTTGGTGTCGCGTGCGGTGATATTGAAGCTCGCATTTCCTTCCGTCGTCGGATTGCCCGTGACCTCTCCGGTGGCGGAATTCAGGTTGAGGCCATCGGGCAGCGCGCCGCTGCTCGTATATTGATAGGGTGCATTGCCGCCTGAAACTGTGACGGTCTGGCTATAGGGCATATCGACGAATGCATCCGTCAGCCGTCCTGCGGGGGGAGAGAAGACGAGTGTCGTGGCCGTGACCAGAACCGTGACGGTTGCAGGCGCAGACACACCGCTGACATTCGTTGCCGTATAGGTGAAACTGTCTTGACCCGTATATGCCGATCTTGGCGTATAGGTGATCATGGTTCCGGTTGCTGTCGCGTTGCCATTGGACGGAGCCGTGGCGATGGCGACGCTGGCCGGGTCTCCACCCGTCACATTGAGAGCGATGACGTTGTCGGACGAATCAGGTGCGACACTGACCGAGACCGCGTTGGCGACAGGTGCCTGTGGATTGACGGTGAACGAGCGCGTGATCTGGCCCGCAGGAAGATAATCGCTGTCGCCGGGCTGATCCGCATTGATCGTACATGTGCCTGTAGAAACAAAGGTCAGAAGGCCACTGCTTGTAATTGTGCAGGTGCCGGTCGTGAGGGAAGTAAAAATCGGAGTCAATCCGGAATCGCTGCTAGCCGTCAGCGTGGGCGTCGTTCCAAATGTCTGCGGCCCCGGATTGTTGAACGTGAGCGTCTGTGACGCTTTCGGAGTGACGCTGTTTGATTGAACGGAGGCGACACTCTGACCGGCAGCATTTTCGGCGGTAACCGCGAACGTGTAGCTTTGGCCGTTGGTTAGGCCTGTGACAACGATGGGGCTGTTCACCCCTGCTACCGGCGCGACATCTGCGGGGGTCGCAGTCACGATATAACCCGTGATCGCCACACCACCATTGCGTGGCGGCGGCTGGAAGGACACGGCCGCCTGGGTGTCACCAGCGGTTGCCATCAGACCCACCGGCGCATCGGGCAGAGTGAATGCGACACTGATGGAATAAGCGCGGCTGCCCGTCTGGCCATTTACGTCGGATGCGGTGACTGTGAAGTTATAGGTGCCCGACAAGATCGGCGTGCCGGAAAGCTCGCCTGAGTCAGCCAATGAAAGGCCCGGCGGCAGCGAGCCCGTGCTCACTGAGAAGCTGTGTGGTGATGCACCGCCCGAGGCTGTTAGGGTCTGGTTGTAGGCTATGTCATACGTCGCATTGGGGATGGAAGTGGGACTTATATCTATCACGGGTGCCGCGATGGAAACGGAGTAGGATTGTTCTCCGGTCGCCCCACCAGAGTCGGTTGCCGTCACGGTAAAACTGAAATTGCCGGTCTGAGTTGGAGTGCCGGTCAACTCACCGTTGCTGGAAAGAGAAAGCCCGCCCGGCAGCGTGCCTGCTGAGACCGCAAAGTTGTAGGGCGCACTACCGCCGCTCGCGGTCAGGCCCACCGGACCATAGACCTGTTGATAGGCTGGATCGGCAATCGCGACCGGGGTGATTTTGACCGGGTCGTATGAGACCGAATTGTCCGAACTCGTGGACGCCTCGTTTGCGAGGCCGGCCGGTGTCGTGACACTTCCGGCTGGGATCGTTGCGACAACGGTTCCGGCCCGATTCATGCCCGACACCGCCACCTGATAGGTTGCACCGGAACCAGAAATCGTGGCCGTGGTGGCGCCGGCCGTGCCGGACAGCTGCACATCGGCGCCGGAAAAACCAACAATGGGTTTGTCGAAAGCGACGTCGAACAGGATCGGCGACCGAGACGTCGGGTCCGCCTGCGCTGTTGCCTGATTGATCGTCACAGTGGGTTTGGTTTCGACCGTGTGATTGGAGCCGCTTGCGGAAGATGTGCTGCAGCCACTGCCTCCTGTGTAGGACGCGCTTACCGGATATGTTCCGGATGACAGGCTCGTCGTCCGGAAGGTGGCGGAAGATGCCGGGCTCACCGGCCCGGTCGGCGCCAGGCCGAGATTGGCCGATTGGGAACCGATGGAAATGCTGACGCTCCCCGGAGGCGACTGGCCGGCATTGCAGCCCATGGAGGAGACGGTTGCCGTGACTTCCACCTCTTGGCCGGGCAAGGATGGGTTGGGCGAAGACGTTACCGACAGGACGACAGGCCCGCCTGCTACGGCGCGTACGACGAGCGTATTGCTGGTAAAGCTGAAAGAATGTCCGCCCACCCGGGTGCCGGAGAAACTTGCGAAATCCGAAAACTGCCCGGCCATGACATCCAGTTCGTCGACGCGGTAAGCCGCAGTACATGTCAGCTTGTTGGGCCATTCAAGACCGCTGCCCACGCTGGGACAGGATACGACTGCACCCTTGATGGACGTGGTTGTGGGATTGATGCTGGTGATGGTGTAGGAGCCGGGATCAATGACGTAATCGAAACGGATGTTATCGCCAAGGCCATTGAACGTCGCAGGGACGGCCGAAACCGTGACTGACTGGGCAAGCGCCTGTGTCACTATCACAAGGAGAAGCGAAAGAGCGATGGCGCCCGTTCTGGATATCGTATGAACACAGGACACCGCACGACCTGCAGCGACTTTCCACGAGCTCAACCTGCCACCCATCATGCCCCCCAGCATTAGAATATGCGCATAAACTTTTAGTAGCAGGTATTTAAATAGATCACATGGAGTCAACCATTAGGTGAAAAATATCTCGAGTTAGACACGCATTTCGAACCGGGTGTGCCGTATTTGTGTTTGCCTATGGAAAGAAAGCGAAGACGCTGTGGTGCGCGATACGGCAAGACTGAGGGAACTGGTAAGGTGCCGCGGGGACTTATCGGTTCTTTGACGGCGGTGGGTGTATGTGTCGGTGTTATCAGTATTTTCGTTGGCTTACGCTCGATCGTTAACGGACGACTGTCATACACCCCAACGATAAGATCTGTTTCCGAAGATCTGATCGCCAACATCACCGATTCAATGAAAAAAGCCGGCCCGCACAACCGGACCAGCCTTTCCTGACAACTAAAATCCCCAGTCTACGACCCCAAATCACATCGCAGGAAGGATAGTGATATCCCGCAAGCCGTTGTCTGCGCCTGTGATCCCGCCGATTTCGGTTGCCGTACCGGTTTCGAGGTTAACGGTGTAGAGCGTGTTGCCGGCGGCCAGGTATGCGATGTTCTTGCCGCCTTCCTCGCCGTGGATATCGAATGCGTAGGTTGCAGGCATGTCCTTGAGGCCGAGCTTGCCGATTGCCTTCAGTGTGCCGTCATTCGGCTTCGTCTGCTGAACCAGGGCGCCGATCGTCGCGTCGATATTGTACATCGCCGTCTTTTCCGGCTTGCCGATAGAGTTGGTATAGGCGGCGGCAACGATGTTTGGCGTTTCTCCCTTGTGCATGTCGCCATCTTCAAAAGCCAGTGTTCCATCAACCGTCACAGCGCCGGTATCGGGATGCACGCGGTGATTGGTCGTGCCGGTCATGAAACGAAGACGATCCGCAGCCGGGTTGAAATCGACCACAACAGGCGCGTCGGTCATGGTCAGCATCTTGTCCATCTTGGCCACATCGGTTGCAGCACCTGTCTCAAGGTTGATGGAGACGATGCGGTGGTCCGGCGTCACACCGATGACAGTCTTGTTCCCGGGGCGAAAATCGATACCAACGAGCTTGTCGACGCCGGTGACATCCATTGTCTTTGTGACGGCAGGCTTGTCAGTGTCGAACATGACGAGCGTCTTGTCGCCGGTCAGCCCGAGGACCGGTGCTGAAACCGCGATGCTTGCCGATGCTGCGAAAGCGGCGGAGGCGATCAGAGTGGAGCGGATGATATTCATGGTGTTTCTCCCGTGCGTTGAACCGTTCGGAAGGCGTCCAGCGGTTGGTTTTCGACGCTTCCACAATTCAAGACACTGGGCAGGGTGCATTTGGATGCAGACAGCGAAAAAATATTTGCGAGATGCATCCATATGCCGCCACGATGGGTATTATGCCCAAGTCGACCATGCTGGCGATCAGACGTTGAAAGGTTTCAAATGCAGATGGGCTCCGTGCCGGACGATCTACACAGGGCGCTCACTGCTTGCGCAAAAGGGGACAAAAACGCATTGCGTGCTATTTTCGATCGCGAGGCAGGCCGGCTGATTGCAGTGGCAGAGCGCATCGTCAAGCGCAGGGAACTGGCGGAAGAGGTGGTACAGGAGAGCTTCGTGCGCATCTGGACCCATGCGCACCAGTATCGGGCAGACCAGGGGTCGGCGCGCGGCTGGATTTACGCGATCGTCAGAAACCGGGCGCTTAATCTTCTGCGCGACAGCAGGCGTGAACTCCCCGTGGAGGATGTTGAAACGCTCCGCGATGGCGCGCAGGCAGATGAAGTGATGGCCGCATGGCAGAAGCTCGATCGGAATTCACGCCTTTATGAATGTCTCGGCGGTCTTGAGGAGACAAAGAGACAGGGTATCCTGATGGCCTACGTGGCCGGATATTCCCACGGCGAAATCGCTGGCCGGTTGCGCATTCCGCTTGGAACGACGAAATCCTGGATCAGGCGCGGCCTTTCGGCACTTCGGGAGTGCATGGCATGATGATGGAGCGCAAAGATATTCCCGCCATCGCCGATGACTATGTATTGGGCTTGCTGGAGACCTCCGAAGCCACGGCTGTTGAGGCGGCAATGGAATCGGATGGCGAACTGCGGGCGGCAATCGCGGCCAGCCGTGAGCGTTTTCTCCCGCTCGATACCACCGTCGAGCCGGCAGCCATCAAGGGCGAATTGTGGAGCAACATCGAATCCCGTCTGCCGCTCCAGTCGACATCCGCATCCCTCAAGCCCACCCACACGGCAAACGACAACAGCACAAACCGCTGGCGCGCCGTTGCCGTGTCCGCCATTGCCGCAACCGTTGTGCTCGCCGCCGGCCTTACGTTTAGCCTGACACGGACAACGGAGCCGCTGGTGATCGCAGTCCTCGTCAACGAGACGGGTGAGGTTCAGGCCGTTGTTGAGGATTTTGGCAACGAAAGAGCAACCGTGCGGATGCTGGCCGATTTTGCAGTGCCTGGAGACAAGACGATCCAGGTATGGACATTGCCGTCTAAGGATGTTGGCCCGGTCTCGCTCGGCCTGATCGATGGCGTCCGTTCAGCGCGTCTCGATGGACCGGCTTTGCCGACCCCCAGAAGCGACCAGCTCTACGAGATCACGCTTGAACAGGCAGGCGGATCACCAACAGGCAGGCCAACCGGCCCAATCTTGGCAAAGGGCTTCGCCCGAATGCCGCGATAGATCACCCAAAGGCAAAACCGATAAGATCGCGGCGAAATTTCCTTCGCCGCATTCTATTCGCCGGTTTCGGGAGCAACACCATCGTGCTGTCCCGAAACCGGCCGCAAACAATCAGGCAATCTGCTTATCAGGCGCCAAATGCGCCATCGATCGTGTGCATCGCGCCCGTCACAAAACCGGCTTCAGGCCCGGAAAGCCAGGCCACCATGCCGGCCACTTCCTCCGGCCGTCCGTGGCGCTTGAGTGCCATGAAGCTGTGCATCAGGTCTTTCATCGGCCCGTTTTCCGGGTTCGCGTCGGTGTCGATCGGGCCGGGCTGCACAACGTTGATGGTGATGCCGCGCGGCCCGAAATCGCGTGCCAAACCGCGCGCCAGCCCCTGCAAGGCCGATTTGGAAACTGCGTAAGAGGCCATGCCCGGCACCGGCATCCGGTCTCCATTGACCGAGCCGATAACGATGATCCTGCCACCGTCAGGCATCTGCCGCGCCGCCTCCACAGAGGCGTGATAGGGCGTCTGGATGTTGATCTGAAACAGACGGTCGATGGCATCAGGGTCCTGCTCGAGAGCATCGCCAAAAATGGCGATCCCGGAGTTCACAATCAATATGTCCAGAGGACCACTGGCACGCACGACGCGGATGACTTCGTCGCGGTTAGCACTGTCCGCCCGTATGGCAGTGCTGCCCGTCGCCTTCGCCAGCTCTTCCGCCGCACCTTGGGATGCGCCATAGGTGAACGTTACCTTTGCACCTTCGTCTGCAAACCGCCGCACGATGGCTGAGCCTATGCCTCGGCTGCCGCCAAGAACCAGAACGGATTTTCCTTGAAACACGAGCACTCTCCATGACCTTGAAAATTAATTTAATGATCGATACATAAATACGAAGCAGCTCACTCGTCAAGATATTATGTAATGACTGATACAAAAAACCTTCGCTCTCGCGGCCGTCCGCGCCGTTTTGATCCTGATCAGGCTGTGGCCACGGCCAAGCAGCTTTTCCACGCGCGTGGCTTTGATGCTGTCGGCGTCGCGGAGATCACCTCGGTGTTAGGCATCAACCCGCCGAGCTTCTATGCCGCCTTCGGTAGCAAGATGGGCCTCTACAAGAGGGTTCTTGATCTCTATGCCGGCACGGAAGCAATTCCTCTTGCCGATATCCTGCGGCCGGATCGTCCGGTTGGGGAATGCCTTGCGGCGTTGCTGGAAGATGCGGCAAGGCGTTATGCCGCTCATTCCGCAGCCCTTGGCTGCCTCGTTCTGGAAGGTACGCGCTGCGATGATGAAGAGGCGCGTGCCGCAGCCAGCGTTTTTCACACGGCGGCAGAGGGCGTGATCCGCTCCTATATTGCCGCGCGCCATCCGGAAGAGGCTGAGCGTCTGGCGGATTTCGTGAGTTCGACCATGGTCGGTCTCTCCGCCATGGCGCGGATTGGCCGCGACATAGAGCGACTCCTGAGTATTGCGCGCGTTGCGGGGGGAGCAGTGAAGCAGGAGCTTTCCGAGGCGTGAATCTCGGAGCAGTCTCAATACTTCTTACTAGTGATGGAAGCTGGCAGGTTTCGAAAACCCGGCTCATTCTCACCAGAGATCGATCAGGCCACCTGATGCTCCGTGCACGGGGTCGGTCGTCGGCTTTGGCAAAGACTTTATCTGTGCAAGCATCGCGCTGGTTGGTGCAGACGTCTGAACATCGGCCTCCTGGCCGGGTGGATAAGCGCCGACAACCTGAAAATCCGCAGAGGATTTCAGCTTAATGTGGCCCGTACCGGCTGGCAAGACCAGACAGTCACCTTGCGTAACGTGCAAGGTTTGCCCATCCGGCCCGCCAATCTGCAACGTCGCTTCACCGCCCCCCACGCCCAGAACTTCATGCGCGCCGCTGTGGTAATGGTGATAGGCAAACACACCATTGCGCCAGATGCCGCGCCATCCGTTTCGTGCGAACAGTGCCTCGAAAGCAGCGCAATCGAATGGCGAGCCGACGTGTCGATAGATGATGACAGGGAAGGTCTGGTTGTTGGGAACCTGATCGCCTGGATTTAAAGTGATTTTTTCAACTTTCATGTGAATGCTCCTGGCCATCTGGTCGGGCCTGCCAAACCGTGTCTGGTTTGCTGCGCAGCCAGTGCTGGCGACCAGCCAATTTTCGTCCGCACTTCGGCGGAACTGGAGTGGCACCGGCAGATTTCCGCCACCGACACTCCTTCATCGCCCTGCTTCAGAATGAACGTCTTCTGTGCGTCCGAAAACTGCGATGCTTTCATCGTCTTCCGTTCCTTTCCCAGCCAGGAAAATGCACCGGAACACTCTAACCAAAAACGGTCCAGTATGAAGGGTTCAGATCAACAGAATGCCGTGTCCGTATCGAGGGGACCGGGAGGCGAAGGGCCGAAGGCGGTTCCTCTCGCCATAATCGACGCTAATCGTGCTAAACGTCAGCGCCCTCTCTCCTATCACGCCACCTGTCTTGCTGACACCATCATCATATCGATATGAATATGCTCGAACGGGCAACTTAATGCACCGCGCTCGTCCTTCTCAATCAGTCCCAGCTCGACTAGCACCGCAGCATCTTCATGGACGCGCTTGACGTCCCGGTTCAGTCTGCGCGCAAGCTCTCGCACGCCAACCGTTCCACTTCCCAGAAGGACGTTCAGTAGTTCCCAACGGCGCTCGGTGAGACGCGAAAAGAATGTGCCGGGTGTCTCAAAGTTTAGCGTTTCACCCTGATACTCACCGCTTTCGAGGCCAATACCAGCGCGCTTACCTGCTACGCGTAATGCCGATTTCCAGTCGGCGTTTGTCGTGATGGTCAAAGTTCTCATGACTGCCTCCGTTTTTCGACCTCAAATAAAAAGTCCTCAATCAGTTGGTGGATTGTTGTGAACCGGTAAGGAAGCTCATGGCCGCACAGATGTATGTGATCGCCTTTACCCCGCTCATTGTCGAAGCCCACAACCCTAATGCCGTTCTGGGCATAGACCATGCGATATTTGAACCCATGTTCGGTTGGGGGAACAGGCGTTGGAACTTTCCAAATAACGAACTGGATAATGCTGCCGTCGGCACCAACACTTTTGTGTTCTGTGATCGTGAGCGCCTTCTTGTTGTCTATAATGCCAACATCTTACGGCGTTGTCAATCTCGCCAACACTTGATTAATGAGCTAATCCCGCCGCAGCGACGAGACGTTGCGGCGGGCGACGGCTATTTTGCTCAGCCGCCTCGGAGAACTGCTTCAGGTCGCCTTCGGTCTGACCACCCTATTCAGCATCATCGAGCACGTCTGCCACCTCGTCGTCGCTGTGGTCATGGCTGTTTCCTGGTCGTGTGAGAGTGCGGTTACCGCAGAACGGATGACAGGAACTCGCGGGTCCGATCTTCCTTTGGTGCGCCGAAGATTTCTTCTGGCGTTCCTTGCTCACAAATACGCCCTTTGTCGAAGAAGCAGACCCGGTCCGACACTTCCCGAGCGAAACGCATCTCGTGGGTAACAAGTAACATGGTCAAATCGTGCTCGTGGGCCAGGCCACGGATGACGGAAAGCACTTCGCCGACCAGCTGGGGGTCTAGGGCGGAGGTTGGTTCGTCAAAAAGCAGGACACGCGGGCGCATGGCAAGAGAGCGGGCAATGGCGACACGCTGCTGCTGGCCGCCAGAAAGCTGCACTGGATAGTGATCCTTCTTGTCGGCCAGGCCGACCATCTTCAGGAGTTCGATTGCCCGTGTTTCTGCCTCCGGCCGGGCAATGCCCAGTACACGCACCGGCGCCTCCACGATGTTGCGCAGCACCGTCATATGAGGGAAGAGGTTGAAGCTCTGAAAAACCATGCCGACGTGGTTACGGATCTGGCGCAGGTGTTTTTCCGAGGCTTGGAAGGGGCCTTTGCCGCCGGCCTGATGGTAGGAAATGTCCGCCAGCGTCAGCTTTCCCTCCTGGAACGGTTCCAGCGTCATGAGAATGCGCAGAACCGTCGACTTACCGGAGCCGGAAGGACCGATAAGAGTGACTTTTTCACCTTTTGCCACGCTGAAATTGAACTGGTCGAGGACCGTCAAAATGCCGAACCGCTTTGTGACATCGGAAAATTCGATCAGCGGTTGATTGGTATTGTTTGTCATCGCAAGGGTATTCCTGCTTTTGGAAGCGCCCTTTGCAGGCGGCTGAGGCCTGCTGAGCAGATTATGGTCAGAAGAAGGAAGATCAGGCCGACAAGCGTCAGCGGCACCAGATATTCGAAGGTGCGCTCGCCGATCATGTTTGCCAGCCCCATCATCTCTAGAACCGTGACGACGGAAAGCACCGGCGTTTCCTTGATCATGGCGACAAGATAGTTGCCCATGGCCGGAACTATGCGCGGGATCGCCTGCGGGATGATGATATCCCGATACGTCTGCATGCGCGTCAGATTAAGCGCAGTCGCGGCTTCCCACTGGCCATGATGTACCGCCTCCATGCCGCCGCGATAGACCTCAGACGTATAGGCGGCATATTGAAGGCCGAGCGCCAGCGCGCCGGTGAGAAACGCCGGCAGAACGATGCCGAATTCCGGAAGAACGTAATAGAGGAAGAAAAGCTGCACCAGAAGCGGAGTGTCGCGAAGGAATTCGACAACAACTGCGGTCGGCCAGGAAATCAATTTCACCCGACTGCGGCGCAGCAGCGCAAAAACCAGCCCCAGAATAAGCGCGATGGCAAAGCCGGCGGCGGTTGCTTTCAGCGTTACCGTCAGGCCGATCAAAATGATGGGCAGGATCGAGGTCGTGTAGGTGATCCAGGTGGTCGTGTCCCATTCGTAACCATACATCATGACTGAATATCCTTACGAATGGCGAGTGCGCGGAAAGACATTGCCGCGCCGCACGACATGTTCGATCACCCGGATGATGGCCATCAGGATCAGCGACATCGCGAAATAACAGAGGAGTGTGATCGAATAGATGCTGGTGCTATCCAGCGTCAGGTTGCGGATCGACTGTGCCGCGAAGGTGAGGTCGGCAATCGAGATCAGCGATACGAGTGAGGAAAGCTTCAGCGTTTCGATGGCTAGATTGCCGAAGGACGGCATCATCTCGACGATCGCCTGCGGCAAGGAAATGCGAAACAGCGTCTGCATCCGCGTGAAGTTCAGCGCTCGTGCGGCTTCCAGCTGCTGCACCGAAACGGAAGATAACGCGCCGCGAACGATCTCGGCGCCATAACCACCCGCATGGGCGGCGAGCACCATGACGCCGGTGGTGACGGGATCGAAACTCAGACCGACGAGCGGCAGCGCGTAATAGAACCAGAAAAGCTGGACCAGCAGCGAGGTGCCGCGAAACACCTCCGTGTAGCACAACGCGACAGTCGAGAGGATTGGTCCACCCTCGACGCGAAGAATGCCGAAGAAAAAGGCGAGTACCGTGCCGACAACAAGGGCTGCGAGCGTCATCGTCATCGTGACGACTGCGCCTTGCCACAACATCGGCAGGTAGGCGGTCATGTCCATCTGGAGTGTTCCCGAGTTCATGGTAATCGGCGCCCGGTAACGCACGGGCGCCGGCTGGCGTCATTTTCCGGCGCAGAGATCGGCGACCTTCTTTTCGGCCGCTGCCGCGATACTCTGTTCGGAGAGGCCGTATTTTGCGAGGATTTTCTTGTAGTCGTCGGTCTTGCGGAATTCGACGAGCGCGGCGTTGAAGGCGTCACGCAATTCTTTGTCCTCCGGCCGGAAAGCGAAACCGCCGTAGTTGCGCACAGGCGCATCCTTCACGACAGGATCAACGAAGGGCTTCACCTGCTCGACATTGGCCTGGCCCTTGGCCAGTTCTGACACTGTCAGTTCCGTGGCGGCATAGGCATCGGCGCGGCTCTGGACAGTGGGGATGGCATCTGCATTGGCCGGGATGAAGACGATCTGATCTTCCTTGACGCCGACGGCGCGCAGGAAGTCTACATTGTTGGCGCCAGATACGACGGCGACCTTCAATGCAGGGTCCTTGGCAATATCGGCATAGGTGGTCAGCTTTTTAGGATTTCCTTTCTTCACCAGCAGGCCTTCGCCATAGGACGAGTTCGGTTCGGTGAAGGCCACCTGCTTGCAGCGTTCGGGCGAAATGTTCTGTTCGGCGGCTGCGAAATCGAAGCGACGCGCCTTCAGCCCGGGGATCAGCGTGCCGAATGGGGTCACGGTCCAGTTGACCTCCTCGATGCCCATCGATTTCAGAACTGCATTCGCGACATCGGGGCCGATGCCGGCAGAGGTGCCGTCGGGCTGCATGTATGAATAGGGCACTTCATTGGCAGTCGCTGCGCGAATGTAGCCTTGCTTCTTCACCTCCTCGAGGGTGAGTGCGCTGACCGCTGTCACGCTGATGGAAAGAGCAAGGGCGGAAAGCCCGGCGAGTTTTGTCATATTCATGTTCTAACTCCTCTGGTTGGGTTGCGTGGTCCGTTTTCGGATCTCACTTCATTCTTCTGGCTAGGTATTCTCCGTGACCGTGGCGATGACGGAAAGGCAGTCGCCGGCCTTGATGAGGCCGGGAACGTGGCGCGCTGCGAGCACGCCGCTGATGGAGGCGCGGTATTCGACCGGCGCAAGACCGGTTTTTCCAATGGGGTAGACCCTGGCGATGGTTTCACCTGCCGTGACCGCGTCTCCCAAATCGCGGACGAAGGCGACGAGCCCGTCATCTTCGGCAAAGGTGAAGCAATCGCTGGAGGGCATGTCCAGCCAGCGGCTCGGCGCCGGTACCGGGGCCCCGTTCAGGATGCCTGCATGGCGCAGCAGGTTGATGGTGCCTTTGCGGGCGATGTCGATCGATTTTGCGCTGGCCGTGCCCGCGCCGCCAAGCTCGGTGGTGACAAAGACCCTTCCCAGTTCCTCGGCTGTCGTGTCCAGCATGCCGACGGCGTCAATCTCCAGCATCTTCATCGAATAGGGGGCAGCAAAAGCTGTCACCGCCTCGAAACACCGGGCTTCCTGCGTCTTGTCCGGCAATTCATGAGCGGCAGCGTAAGGCAGGAAATCAAGCGTCCTGCCGCCGGAATGAAAATCAAGAACGATATCCGCAAGCGGTAACAGATGACGGGTCACATAATCGGCGATCTTCTCCGTCACCGAACCGTCGGGCCGACCGGGAAAGCTGCGATTGAGGTTTCCGCGGTCGATCGGCGAGGTGCGTGTTCCCGCCCGAAAGGCCGGATAGTTGAGCGCTGGCACGATGATGATACGCCCGCTGACGTCATCTGGATCGAGTGTGTGGGCAAGTTCGAAAAGTGCGGCCGGCCCCTCATATTCGTCGCCGTGATTGGCGCCGGTCAAAAGGGCTGTCGGCCCCTCGCCGTTGGCGATCACGCAGATCGGGATCATCACCGAACCCCAAGCACTGTCATCGCGGCTGTATGGCAGCCGCAGATGACCGTGCTGTACGCCTTTCCTGTCAAAATCGACCGACGGCGTGATAGGTGAGGGGCGTAGCGTGATGTTTAACATCTCTCAGCCTTTCACGAACAGTTGCCGCGGCACGTTGGAGAGGCATTCGACACCCGTTTCGTTGATGGCGATGCTCTCGGTGATTTCGAGCCCCATGTCGTCCAGCCACAGACCGGTCATGAAATGGAACGTCATGCCGGGCTTCAGCTCCGTGCGGTCGCCGGGGCGAAGGCTCATGGTGCGCTCGCCCCAGTCCGGCGGATAGGAGAGGCCGATCGGATAACCGGTGCGATTGTCCTTGATGATCCCGTATTTTTTCAGTACCGCGAAAAACCCATTGGCGATATCTTCGCAGGTATTGCCGGGTTTGGCAGCCGCAAGACCGGCCTCCATGCCCTCAAGCGTCGCCTTCTCCGCATCAAGGAACGCCTGTGTCGGCTTGCCGAGAAAGACGGTGCGCGAGAGTGGACAATGATAACGGCGGTAAGCGCCGGCGATTTCAAAGAAGGTGCCTTCGCCCAAGCGCATCGGCTTGTCGTCCCATGTCAGATGCGGCGCGGACGCATCGGCGCCCGATGGGAGCAACGGAACGATCGCGGGGTAATCCCCGCCGAATTCCGCGGTGCCACGAATGCCGGCATCGTAGATTTCGGCGACGAGATCGCATTTGCGCATGCCCGGCTCGACCACGTCAACGATACGCTTGTGCATCAGCTCGACGATCTTGCCGGCCTTGCGCATATAGTCGAGTTCGGTCGGGCTTTTGACCGCGCGCTGCCAGTTTACAAGACCGGCGGCATCCTTGAAGCGAGCATTCGGCAGATGTTTCTGCAAGGATGCAAAGGCAGCAGCCGAGAAATAATAATTGTCCATCTCGACGCCGATCGACAGGCCTGACCAGCCGCGGTCATCGACGATCTGCGACAACAGGTCCATCGGGTGCCGTTCGGTCGATTGAACGTAGTGGTCCGGATAACCGATGATGTTGTCATGGCCGAGGTAGGCGGTGCGCTTGGCGCCATTGGCATCCTGCTTGCGGCCATACCAGATCGGCTCGCCTTCCGGCGGCACCAGCACGCATTGGTGGACATAGAAGGACCAGCCGTCATAGCCCGTCAGCCAATGCATGTTGGATGGGTCGGTGACGACAAGCAGGTCGATGCCTGCCTTTTCCATGGCGTCGCGGGTTTTGGACAGGCGCGCGGCATATTCCTCGCGCGTAAAGTTCAGCGTTACGCTCACGCTGCGTCTCCCATTTTTACAGTGTTTTCGATGATTTGGCCGCTGTTCGCGTCTTTCGCGCGGGTAAAGGCGAGATTGGCGATGGCGGTGTCCTGCACCCCGGTGCCGGTCAGATCGGCAAAGGTGATGTCGTCGTTCGAGCGTCGGCCCTGCGCCTTGCCGGCGATGATGGCGCCAAGCTCCGGAAAGGGCTGATCCGGCGCGACACGACCTGCGGCGATGGCATGATGTAGTTCACCGAGAATGCGAGTCTGCGACAGCCGGTCCGCGACATAGCGCGCTTTGGCAAACACGGCCGGATCGATTTCGTTTTTGTGTTCGGCATCCGATCCCATGGCTGTCAGATGCTGGCCTTCTTCCAGCCAGTCGGCGAGCAGGATCGGCTTTTCGGCCGGTGTCGTGGTGACGATGATGTCGGCTCCTTGCAGAGCGGCTCGGGCATCGGTCTTCGCGATAACGTCGATACCGTGCTCTCTGGCGAAATCGCTGGCCAGCTTCTCGGCCCTGTCATGGTTGCGTGCCCAGATCCGCGCTGATCTGATCGGTCGCACCAGCGTCAGGGCTTCAAGCTGCAGACGCGCCTGCATGCCCGCCCCGAAAATCGCTGCGACGGAAGCGTCCTCGCGGGCGAGATGCCTTGCTGCGACTGCACCGGCTGCGGCGGTGCGCACATCGGTAAGATAACCGTTGTCGAGAAGCAGCGCCTCCACCAGTCCGGTCCTGGCGCTGAAGAGGATCATCAGCCCGTTGAGGCTCGGCAGACCGAGCTTGGGATTGTCGAAAAAGCCGGGGCTGACCTTGATGGCGAAACCGTCGAAACCCGGCACATAGGCCGTCTTCACATCCACCTCACCGCGAAACTCAGGTATATCGAGCCGCAAGATCGGCGGCATGGCGACCGCGTCGGTTGCGAGCGCTGCAAAGGCCTGCTCTACGCACTCGATTGCGGAGAGGTCGAGCTTCACGACAGCGCGCAGATCTTTTTCTGTTAGGATGGTGATTTGGCTCATGCGGCATGCCCTTCGATGATCGTCTTGTGAACCGTCGGATCGATATTTCCACCCGACACGATGATCGCGGTTGGGCCGGTGATGTCTACCTTGCCGAAGAGGATCGCTGCGAAACCGACTGCGCCGGCACCCTCGACCGTCAGACCTTCTTCATGCGTCGCATGGCGGATGCCGGCTGCGATCTCTTCCTCGGATACCAGCACGATCTCATCGAGAAGAGATTGGCAGAGCGCGAATGTGATGCGGTTCTTCAATCCAATCCCTCCTCCCAGCGAATCCGCCAGCGTTTCTTCCTCCTGGATTGTGACGGGCCGACCGGCAGCGACTGACGCATGCATGGCCGCGCCCCGCTGCATGGAGACGCCGGTGACACGTGCCTCCGGCTTCAGCGCCTTCACCGCAACGGCGATACCGCCCGCAAGGCCACCGCCCGATAGAGGAACGAGAATTGTCGCCAGTTCAGGCATGTCTTCGACGACCTCGAGGCCGATAGTGCCCTGGCCAGCCACGACGTCAGCATGATCGAAAGGCGGGATAGCGGTCAGACCTCGGCTATTGGTCAGGCGCTCCACTTCCTCCTGCGCATCATCCTGTGATCTGCCGACAATGCGGATTTCCGCGCCGAGCGAGCGGATCGCCTCGACCTTGTTTGCCGGCACCAGCGCCGACATGCAGATTGTGGCGGGAATGCCGAGTTTGTCTGCGGCATAGGCCACGGCCCGGCCATGATTGCCCGTCGAGGCGGTGACGAGGCCACGCCGGCGCGTCGTATCGTCTAGCGAGAGAATGGCGTTCATCGCGCCGCGCAGTTTGAAGGCGCCGATGGGCTGAAGGGTTTCAAGTTTGAGATGAACGGGATGACCACAGCGCTCAGTGAGAAAGTCCGAGCGAACCAGCGGTGTGCGCTCCACCTGTCCCGCAAGCCGCGCCGCTGCTCGCTTTATCGCGGCCAGTGAGACTGGAAGCAAGTTGTCGGCGGCGGATATGGACAGGTTTTCGCTCTTCATGATTGTCATGTTGAGAGCGAAATAAAATCATGTCAATTATTATATTGTAATGATTCAATGATTTTCGGCTGGCAACTTCAGCCGATTGACCCGATATCGTAGACCGGCGGCAGTTGCTCGAATGTCTGCCGCACGATGGTCAAAGCCCTGGCGAGGCTTGCATGATTGAGGCGGCCGTCGAGGCATATGCGAATGCCGCCGCCATGGCTAGGACCGGCAATAAATGGTTCTGACGGGGTTACCGCGACGTTCTGGTTCGTGAGCGCGCGCACCAGTCCGTCCTCCGTCCAGCGCCGCGGAACCTTCAGCCAGGCGCAGAGGGAGAGGGGGTGGGTCGACCCAATATGGTGGCCCAGTATGTCCATGGCGATTTTCTGCCGCGCACGGGCCTCGGTGCGCTGGACATCCAGCAGCAGCCGTGCCGTTCCGTTTTCGACCCAACGGGTAGCGATCTCGGCCGTGAGATATGTCCCGCTCCAGCTCGACACTCGCAGAATGGAGGCGGCGCGGATGGAATAGGCGGGTGGCACGACGAGATAACCGACGCGCAGCCCTGTCAACACTGTCTTGGTGAAGCTGGTGACGAAGAAGCCCAGATCAGGCAGCATTTCGGTGATGGATGGCAGATCATCCTCGATCATCGGACGGTAGACCTCGTCCTCGATGACAAAAATGCCGTACCGCTCGGCAATTGCGGCGATGGCCTGCCTTCGCGCTGCGCCCGACACATGCCCGGTCGGGTTGTTAAGCGTGGGAATGAGCACCAGAGCGCGGACACCTCCGGCTGCGCAGGCGGCCTCCAGCGCTTCGGGCAAAATGCCTTCTTCGTCGGTGGGTAAGCCCTTTAGGCTGAAGCCGAGAATATTAGACAGGCCGATAATGCCGTGGTCGGTCAGGTTTTCACAGAGCACCACGTCATTAGAGCGGATAATGCAGCTCAGAGCGAGAAAAATGCCGTGCGCCGCGCCATTGGTGACAAGAATGCGTTCCGGACCGGCGGTCACGCCCATCATGCCAAGCCATGTTCTGGCCGTTTCGCGATGGCTCTCGAGCCCCGCGACCGGCCGGCAGGGGCGCATGAAGCCAGAATTGTCACCATCGGCCATCTCGCGAAGAATGGCGCGCGAGGCATTTTCATGGTCATCGAGATAAACGCCGCGGATGATGGATAGATCGAGCACCTCGGTTGGGCTGTGATCAAGCATCATGCGACCTGCCCGCTCCGTCACCCGCGTCTTCACGAAGGTTCCACGGCCAATTTCGCCGCTGAGATAACCAAGCCGCTCCGCCTCCTTGTAGGAAAGGCTGACCGTCTGGACAGAAAGGCCGAGTTCGCGGGCCAGATCGCGGTGTGTCGGCATGCGGTCCATCGGCTTCAGAACGCCGGCGTCGATATCAGCAATGATGCGTTCCGTCAGTGCGGAATGTTTCGTGTCGCCTTTCTGCTTAGCTAGCGTCGGTCGCCATGCCACCGGTCTCGTTGGGGAAACTGGATCTGGGCTGGGTGAATTGGCTTGACGACGCATGAAATTGTCTCGTTTTCGACGAAGGTAATTTCATGACATTATGCATGCTTCTATGAAAAGATGAAGCCTTATGCAGCGCAGACGGCAACTGCGCTGCAAAGAGGCGCAGTTGCCGTCGAAATGAGCAGCATTTGCGACGTTGAAAACTGAAGCTGCCGATCAGATTTTCTCGCCGGCCTGGACAAGATCATCCATGACACTGCGGACAGCGGCTTCAGCAATGGCGATGATCTCGTCGACCTCCTCCCGGGTCGTAACGAGCGGCGGTGCAAAGCCCAGAATATCGCCATGCGGCATGGCGCGTGCTATGAGACCGCCGTTGCGCGCTGCCTTGGAAACGCGTGCACCCACCGTGAGTTGAGGGGCAAAACGCGTCTTTTTTTCCCGGTCCGCCACGAATTCGATAGCGCCCATCAGTCCCACACCGCGCACCTCGCCGACGATCGGAAGCTGAGCGAACTTCGCCTTCAGTTGTTCCTGGAAATAGCTCCCAACGGCTCGTGCATTGCCTGGCAGGTCTTCCTTTTCGACGATGTCGAGCACGGCGTTTGCAGCCGCCGCTCCGATAGGATGGCCGGAATAGGTGTAGCCGTGGGAGAAGGCGCCGACGCGATCCGCGCCTTCCTCCATCACCTTGTAGACTTTCTCCCCGACGATAGCGCCGGAAAGCGGGAAATAGGCCGAGGTCAGGCCTTTAGCGACGGTGATCAGATCCGGCTCGATGCCATAATGCTGTGAACCAAACATCGAACCCGTGCGGCCGAAGCCGGTAATAACCTCATCGGCAATCAACAGGACATCGTATTTTTTGAGAACCTCCTGAATGGCCGGCCAGTAACCTTCCGGCGGCGGTGTGATACCGCCCGTTCCGAGCACCGGCTCGGCGATGAATGCACCAATCGTGTCCGGTCCTTCGCGCAGAATAAGCGCGTCCAGCTCTTCCGCGCGCCGCCTCGAAAATTCCAGCTCCGTCTCACCGGCTTCTGCGCCCCAATAGTGATGCGGAACGCCTGTATGCAGGATGCCGGCCCGTGGAAGGTCCATATGGTCGTGATAAAAACTCATGCCGGTCATTGAGCCGGAAACCACGCTGCAGCCGTGATATCCCCGTTCGCGGGAGATGATTTTTTTCTTGTGCGGCTTGCCGCGCAGATTGTTGTAATACCAAACGAGCTTGGCCTGTGTCTCGTTGGCGTCTGACCCTGACATGCCGTAGAAGACCTTGCTCATTTTGCCTGGTGCCATTCTGACGAGGCGATCGGAAAGGATGGCCAGCTCATCCGTAGTGTGGGCGGCATAGGAATGATAATAGGCAAGGCGGTAGGCCTGACGTGAAATCGCCTCAGCCACCTCGGTACGTCCATAACCGACATTAACGCAATAAAGACCGGCGAAACCGTCGATCAACTGCTTGCCGTGCGCGTCCTGAATGCGGATGCCCTTGCCGGTTTCGACAATGGTGGGCTCGCCGAGTTTGCCGCTGGCAAAATCCTTGAGCTGCGTGAAAGGGTGCAAAACGGCGTTTCGATCCATTTCCGCAATATTCTTGACGTCGATTGTCATAGGCGAGTTCCTTTTCACGCAGCTAAGTTGCCGAAGCAGACATATTTGGGTTCGAGATATTCCATGAGACCATGACGCGAGCCCTCACGACCAAGGCCGGATTGTTTCCAGCCGCCGAAGGGAACGGGCGCGCCGGTAAATTTCGGCGTGTTGACGGCTACCATGCCATATTCCAGTTGATGCGTCAGACGCATCGCCCGGGCGAGATCGTTGGTGTAGAGATAGGCCGCAAGCCCCATCTCCGTCGAGTTGGCGCGTCGCACGACCTCCCGCTCGTCATCGAATGGCAAAATCGCGGCAACCGGACCGAAGGTCTCCTCCCGCGCGATCAGCATGTCGTCTGTGACATCGGCCAGCACGGTCGGGGTGACGAAATTGCCGCCGAGCGGACTGTCCTGCCCGCCGCAGATGAGTTGTGCACCGGCAGAGAGCGCCTGCGCGATTTGCTTGCGGCACTTTTCAGCGACAGAGGGGCGTGTCATCGGCCCTATATCGATGCCAGCCTCGAAACCGTGGCCGACCTTGAGTTCGGCACTTGCCTTGCCGAACTGACTGACGAAGCGGTCATAAATACCTCGCTGGACGTAAATCCGGTTGGCAGCGAGGCAGTCCTGCCCCGATGTCGCGAATTTCGCCCCGATGCAACCTTTTACGGCTTTGGAGACATCGGCGTCGTCGAACAGGATGAAGGGCGCGTGACCTCCAAGTTCCAGCGAGGCTTTCTTGATGGTCGCCGCTGATTGGGCCAGCAAAATACGACCGATTTCAGTCGAGCCGGTAAAGGAAAATGCGCGCACATCGGTGTGTTGCAACAGGCGGTGCGCAAGTGGTGCTGCGTGACCGGTGATGACCTGGAATACGCCGGCGGGCATTTCAGCTTCCTCAGCGAGCTTTGCCAAAGCGAGCGCCGAGAGGGGTGTTTCAGGCGCCGGTTTGACGATCATTGTGCAGCCAGCGGCAAGCGCTGCGCCCGCTTTGCGGGTGATCATAGCAGAGGGAAAGTTCCACGGGGTGATGGCCACAGTGACGCCTAGCGGCTGCATCTGGACCGAGACACGACTGTCGGGCAAATGGCTCGGTATCGTCTCGCCGTAGGCGCGCTCGCCTTCGCCGGCAAACCAATCAAGGAAATTGGCAGCGTAAGCAATTTCACCAAGCGACTCCGAGAGCGGCTTGCCCTGTTCGGCCGTCATTATGACGGCGAGATCATGCGCGTTGTTGCGCATCAACTTGCCCCATTCACGCAAGATTTGCCCGCGTTCGGTTGGAAGCTTGTCGCGCCAATCTGGAAAGGCATTTTTCGCGGTACTGACGGCATCATCCGCATCCTCAAGCGAACATGCCGCCACACCGATGAGATCTTCTCCGGTCGCCGGATCAATGACACTGAGCGTTTCATCACGAGCAGCCCAACTGCCATGGAGAAATGCGCGTCGCTCGATCAAATCGGGCCGCCGCAGGTTTTTTAATGCAGTGCTTGCAATACTTCTCATATGGAGCTCCCGGTAGATTTACAGGGAGACTAATGAAGCGCATTGAGCGGTTGACTGCGTTAATTATATCGTTCAAGCCGGAATTTCGCTTATTTTAGGTTCCGTACGCAGGATTTGTGCATGCATACTCTCGACAGAGCGGACAAGGCGTTGCTTGAGGCCGTTCAAAAAAACAATCGCCTTACGTCGGAAGAGTTGGCGCAACTCGTCAATCTTTCACCGACCGCATGCCAGCGGCGCCTCAAACGTCTGCGCGAAGATGGCGTCATCGAAGCGGATGTCGCCATCGTGTCGCCGAAGGCCGTTGGGCGCGGCATTACCATGATCGTGCTCGTTTCACTGGAGCGCGAACGCGCCGATATTGTCGATCGCTTCAAGGCGGCCATCCGCGCGACCCGTGAAGTGATGATCGGATATTATGTGACGGGAGATGCCGACTTCATTCTGGTCATAACCGCCAAGGACATGGAGGACTATGAGGCCTTTACCCGGCGGTTCTTTTACGAAAACCACGATATCAAGGGCTTCAAGACCATGGTCGTCATGGACCGGGTAAAGGCCGGATTCTCCTTTCCGATCGAGGTTTGACGACTTGCGATTCACAGATCTCGCCACTAGACGTCTGGGGTGGTTGAAGAGGCTGATAAACGTTTCCTGAGACCTCTCTACCCATCCAGACCTCGCGGCTATGGCATGTCCAATGCCGCCAAGCGCGTTGAACGCGGCGGCGGGCAGTCGATGAGGATCGGTCAGGGCAGCGGTGCTTCCGAACAACTCAAGACGATAGAGGATATGAAAACCGCAAAGGACATATCGGACATCCCGACAGCGGGAGACCAGTATGATTCCGCTGAGAAAATTTACTGTTTTCTTGCTGCGCAACAGAACGGAATGAGCGCTCTCAATTTGTTTTGTATCAACGATCTGTATTACAACATGGGGTGGGTCTCAGGGGCTTCTGTTGATGCGGCAATAGGGGTCGGGACATATTATCTTGCCGACGCCCGCAATCTTTTCAAAAGGGCGGCGGCCCTCAATGTCAAAACCGAGGCCACCCTGGTTGGCGCGTCCTTGGGTTCCATGATGGGCTTTTGGCGAGTTAAAAAATGGTACTCGCTGTGGAACGAGTTGTCCCGGTCAAAATGCGAGGAATACCCATTCCAAGCCTACAACGTTCATCCATTTTTCCGTGAATGGAAGTCGGAAGAATATACCTATCAAAAGCAGTTTGATTGTATCGCGGAACAGGACCGTATCATCAACTCGATCACTAGGGATACGCAGGTCAATCCCACTAAATACGGTTTCCCTGATTCCGGCTATGCACTGCAGAGGTCGGTAGAAATGACCGAGAAATTCTATTCGGGTGCGCGTTCCCACGACAGTAACCCGTTCATGCCTTGGGTGCCTATGGACAAGCAACGTATATTCTATGAGGGGAGGTGAGGCAGCATGTTATCAAAGCCAGTGAAATTTGACGACGGATCTACGCCGGCGGGAATTTGGCTAGAGCTCCATTCCACCGAGCGCCAGTGGAAAAATACTATGTACGCATGCTCAATGCGGGTGGCTCAAGCCGTGACATCGCGCTGAAAGCGATAAGAACCCAACATGAGCTGTTGGCAAATCTATTACAATTCTCGGCCGACAGATGGAGAATTCTGTGCGATGGCCAAGGCTGGACACCGGTGGGCTGCTCCCAAACCGGGCAAGGAGAAAGGTATCGAAACACAATACGGGCCGGGCCGCACGGGGGAACTGGAAGACGGCAGCAAGGTTACCGTCCGTCCGGGAAGCTCTGACGGTCGTCCGACGTTGCAGATACGTAGGCCAAACGGTCGTCAGACCGAGATACGCTATAATGACGGACCTGGGGTTTAATTATGGACTTCATTGGAAAAGATTGCACGCTGGATCATCAGGCCATTCGAAACAGAAATTTCGCGGCGAGGATTTATCCCGAATTTCCAAGCGAGGAGGAAGTCGCTCTTGTGGCCGCGCGTATCGGGAGTGACGAGATTGATTTTGCTGCTTACGAGTTCGGTCAGCTTCCGCGCCGTTTTGCACCGCGACCGGTCGGGTTGGTGCTTGATGCACTGTTTGAAAATTCGCCTTATGGCCTTCTGATCCATTTTTCAGGTCATGATCTCTGGATCTGGGCGCCGGAGGATCACGAATACCTCGTTGTTTTTGGTGATACCAATCTGGTCCAGACGATAGAACGAAGTGACATATTCTCATACAGCTTTGCTGAGTATCTGGGCAGTGGTGTTTTGTCGCAAGCGACGGTCACACATCTTCGCGGCGTAGCATCGAACTATACGATCGGGTAAGGGCGGACGAACCCACTGAGGGCTGATCACGGATGTGCGGGAAGGGTCTGGGAATTTTTTCGCTGGCCGGCACCAAGGTCATCTATACCAAGAGCGGAACGACCGCGATCACGAAGGTAAACGATTTGGACCTCGAGGTCAGCGTTTAGGCGCATCTTGCAGATTTGCGGAGCCAGAAGAAGCATTTGTATCCGCTTAACGTGAGGTGGCTTTGAACAGCCCGCGTGGCCACGCGCAATCGCAGTGCTATACGCAGGAACGTCGAATTTCGACCTCGGCCTAAACCGAATGACTAAGATCGCTAGTGCCTCCGACCGCTTGCCGAACAAAATAGCATTGTCTTGGCACCGGTGAGGCGCTGCAGGAGGCTTGCCGAACCAGTCTGGTCGACGAGCAATGCCAAGGGCAACCTAAGCCTGGCGCTTCAGTTAAAGCAAGGAGACTATCATCATAGCCCAAACAAAGACGAGCATCGCGATGCAAGCCGGGCGGAAGAGATAAAATCGCTGCCAGTTCGTGAGGCGGAGGTCGTTGTAGTGCATGGATCTGTCAAGTCTTACGTGATCCATGTTGCTGTCGACAGAAAAATCACCACCGTTCTTCTTGTAGAAATTATACTCCCGAACCTGCGCGATAGTCTGTTGTACAGCCAGAAGGCCAACCGCGATAAGAGCCGCAGAAAAAATGACGATCTCAAGTATCAGCAAGCGTTTCTCCTGTGCGATCGGTTGAAACGGCGACGTATCCGGGTTTGGATCAAATCGTGGGAGACGAAGTGTCAAATCGCTTCAATGGATGCAGTTGTTGTTTAAAACTACGCAATGTCGATTTTTTCGTCCAGTATCTGACAATGGTGTTGCGCGGTATTTCGGAGAGGTGAGAGATGGAATTCCGCAAGCTCGATGCGGACACAGGGATAAACTGTCATGTGACGTCCTACATGACGGCATCAGATAGTGCCGGAAGAAAGTTGCTCAGGTGGCTGTAGAGAAAGGCAAGCAGACTGTAGATCCTTCTCGGAAGGCACTTGCACCGAGGCTGTATGTGATCCTGGCACGGTCAGCGAGAACAGGTGTCATATTTCGGCGCGGCCCGAGCCGGCTGGTGCAGCTCGTTCGCTGGGACTTGCGCACCGACACTTTTGAAAATGGTCAATGGTTGAAGGGACGGGTCTACGAGAGACGCTGCGATCTTTCTCCTTCCGGAGAACTTCTGGTCTACTTCGCGGCCACAAATCGCCCGCCCTACGGGAGCTGGACGGCCATATCGAAGCCGCCATTCTTCACCGCACTGACGCTTTGGCCAAAAGGAGACGCGTGGGGAGGAGGCGGTGTTTTCGAAGACGAGAACAAATTGCTTCTCAACCATCCGTTTGACGATAACCGCGTCTCGCTCGCTCCAGGTTTTCGATTGAAGCGAGGCATGCAAGTGGACCCGTGCGGTATATTGTCGGGACGTGGAGAGGACGAGCCCATCAGCGGCTACATACTTGCGCGTGACGGTTGGCGTGTGATCGACGCCGGTGAGGGGCAAACCAATGGCCTGAAGGCCTCGACCTTTTACAGCTTCAATAAGCCGCGTGTCCTGCAAAAACCGGGTGCAAACGGCCGGCGCCTTCAGATGGTTCTTCATTCGATCGGTCGCAGTCAAAAGGCGTGGTACGGACTGGACTACCGCGTGCATGACCGGGACGGAACATTGCTTGTCGACCTTCCGGAAACGGATTGGGCAGACTGGGATGGCGGCGATCTGGTGTTTGCACGCGGCGGGTGCCTCTATAGGCTGGCAAAAAGCGACTTCCGATCCGGTGATGTCATGCCTATTGAGTTTTCCTCGCGCCTGCATGACTTCAACGGCGCAGGTTTCACCGCCCTGGCACCTCCGCACGCCGCTCGTCACTACTGACCCACCCAGCCTCGCCGGGAGCTTTGATCTCAGGCATTACTCATCCACTTGTATCTTCGGGTCGTAACCGCCTTACGATGCCACCGGAAACGTGGAGCTGTGTGTCACCCACCCGGATCGAGTAGAGGCCGGCCAGCTCGACTTCGCCCGGTTCAATATCCTCAATGAGCAGCAGTCCTGTATCGGTCATCGCGTAAACATGTCGTGCGTCAACTGCGAATACACGGTTGAGGAAATGCAGAATGGCTGGATCGATTCCAGGAATCTTTTTGCGATAACTGCCTCCGAACAGCATCTCGCCGTTCGCATCAATCAGAAGCTGATCGTTGACACCACGCGCTGTAGCGGGATTGACCTTGCCGGGCCGGCTGATGGGCTTCCCGCGATAAAGCAGGGTATCGCCCATCCGTGCAAAGGAATAGCCGAGCGATTCCACCGCTGCGGGATTGTCGATGCCGCGCTTGCGCACACCTTCAACGATCAGCCCTTTTGCGTCACGAGCATAGGCGCCGCCCAAAACCTCGAAGCTCGCCATGTCGATTTTGACGACAGCAAGCTCTGGTAAAGGTGCTGTACTGTCGATGTAATAGGCCTGCTGCTTGTCTTTGAACCATGGGCCGTCGAGCTTTTCGAAGCTAGCGGGATCGGCTTTCTTAATGGGCTCCATCCCGTAATGTTCGAGGCCGGGCAAAAAGTAGCGCAGGCCGTGCCGATCCTGCCCGAACACATCAACGATGTGTCGGAAGCTGTCGTGGTCGAAATGATCGAGTGAGACCCATTCGGCTTCCTGCGGACGCTGTGGCCTAACCAGAATCCTGCGTCCATCGCTGTAATAGAGACCGCCGATCGGTACTGGCTCATTTCCCACACACGCTCTTACCGCACGGCGTGCCTTCTCCCGGTGCCACCAGCTGTCGGCAATCTCGGGATGGTTCTCGAAATAGCCGCTCCAAGACTCAAATTCTGCCGAAACTGATTGAGGTTGCCCTGGATAGTACGGCCGCTCGCTGTCATAAGCGCGATACTGACCTGCTTCTGATGCGCAGACAAAACTCTCTCGGTCCGCGTCGGGAATCAGGCTCTTCTCCCAATAGACATGCTTCCTGTCAGCGAAATATCTGCCTTCGTCGCCGATGGAATGGAAACTGGCCGGATCCGCGCCTTCAATCGCGACCCCGCAAGCATAGACTTTGCGACTGTCCTTTGCGTAGTGACTCTCTTCGATACGGATGCCCGGTTTCTGGCCGCTGCCGTAATAATAGCTGACGATCCCGAATGTACCCGGATCCTCGGTGGGAAGGCGCAAGTTGGTAATGTAATAACCGGCGGCCTTGTCGACACCATAACGTTGGTTCAGAACGGTGAAGCTGTCCGGATCGGCGCCGCGCGCTGAGAACCAGAAAAGCTTCGTTGGTGTCTCGCCCTGGCCGTAGACATGTCTATCGTCGCAAAACCAGCGGTCACCAAGCTGTCGAAAGGTGAAGGGGTCGACCCTGGACAACGGGACGCCCTTGCGGTCGCGGATTGGTGCGCCGTCCACATAGACCTGATTGCCATTGTGGATATAGCGGATGGTCGGGAATCGTCTTTCTCCGATGTAATGCGCGACCCAGTCGACATTGGCGAAGGGGCCGATACGAGGATTAGCTTCGACTGCCCGCCGCAAAGCCGCAAGCTCTGTGCGCATGCTGAAGGGTTCTGTTACCGGTAGGCCGATGCCGTCATTCCCCGTCAGACGCTGGAAAAGCGCCCGATCCTGTTCGGGTTCGGGAAGTCCGTCCCGCCTGAACGCGGCCGTAACCCAACTTGTATTGGCGTAATGAAGTTGGCTGTAGCGCTCTCGGAACCGTTGCCAGCGCGCGGGATCTATGTTGAGACGCTCGAATATCTGTGACGCAGCATATCCGGCCTCGGCAAAAAGAGTGGCCGCATACCAATGGGCATAGGGTAGTGGGAAAAGTTCAATCAGCTTAGTTCCGCCCAAGTCCGCTCCGATCTGAGGTGTCAATGCCAGCCGTGGTTCCAAGCCGGTTTGCCTGTCTATCTTGCGCCATTTTTTGCGGCTCAAAATACCAGAAGGAAACAGGCTTTTTTTACTTTAAGAAAGTACCCTAGTTTAATGTTTTTTCTTCCTTTTGTGCGCTTTGGTTTTTATCTGCGCCGTACCTTATTGCTGCGTTGTTACCATGGCTTGTCGCACGATATCGTAGACAGTAAGAGCTGGAAGACGGGAAAAGAAGTTGCTGTTATCGGCGGCGGAAGGCCACGCTGACCAAAGGGTGAGTACATTCAGGCGCCCATTCCGCCATATGACTGTCGCATCTATATCGCCGCTGTCCTGACCTTTTTTGTCTGTCACTGAAAACCGGAAGGTGCGTGCGGGGATGCCCTGTTTTGCAAGCAGACTGTCTTCCTCACTCGATATCAGTGCGGGTGGCCGGGCATCAGGTGTCTGCCTGACAAAGTAATCCCTCACGATCGTGGCTCCGGCCATTTCCAGGTCCGGTTTTTCCTTCATGTCCTGAACGAGCAGCCATATCAGGCCAACATCTCTTCCGCCCTTGCGCCTGATCATGTGCAACTCGGCCGGCAAAGCGCCATGAAAATCGTTGATCGGTATTTCCCACTGGTCCGGGATGCGGAGTGCGATCCGCTCGTTGCCTATCCGAACAGGAACCGATTGCAGCTCCTCCCCAAAGCTTGATTCTTCTCCATTTTCCCATGAGAGGCTGTCAATGAACGCAACGGCATACTTGTCAGCCCGAACTACCAGATCATAAGCCGCGTCAGCATCCGCCGCGTTGCGGACATCTGCAACGAAATTTATGCCCAGCGCCTGCTTCCCGCGAGAGAAGCAATAGCTGATAAGGGCGCTATGTGGTTCGCCGCTCTGATCCTTGGTGCCCAGAAGGATAGCTTCTGTCAGGTCCGATGCAGCTTTTGAGACGCGCGTTGTGTATCCAGCAGTGTCTGCCTGGTAAGTGCAGATCCGGAACGCTGCCGATGGCGCCTGCAGATTGTACCCGATAAAGGTCGTCTCGATTTTCGGAGTGGACGAATCTGAAGTTATTTTTCCGATGACTTTCACATTACCGATTGTGCCAGGCTCCGTCGGACTCATTGGTACGGTTTCGACCGTAGCATTTGGGGAAAGCGTCCCTTCAAGATTGAGGGCTGGCGCTGAGAAATCGAATTTTCTCATCACCGGTACGGCATTTTGAACGGCACTATCGTTATCCTGTGCAAAACCGGTTCCGGCGAACATCGTAACGGCGACCGAAGTTGCGACAAGCACACATGCAAAAGACCGGCATTTCTCTCCGTGTACCATCCGCTCCCCGGTCAACATCAAAAATTATAATTCTGCCTAACCGTGCAATGAAAAGTACAGCGAAACAACCTCTGAGTTTAGACCGGTGAAGACTCTCATGGAAACGTCATTGGAAAAAGCGCCAGACGGCCGAAATCGTGACAGCTCTCAAAAATCTCCGAGAACAGATGTCAAGGGAATGTGATGTTCGTGTGCGCGAACATGGCGGCTATGGCGTTGTCGTTGAACCGGCCCTGGCGTCTCCAAACTACGTGAAGGTGCAGTAAAGAATGTTTGGCGACAAGCTAAGAGATTGCGCAAGAACGCTCATGACTTCGTCGTTAACGTCATCACCTGAAATAGTGACATCAATGGTGATGGTCCTATCCAGTGAATTGACGCGCCGTGCGAGTGATGTGACTGCTAGTTGATCGTCACGCGTTTGGCTCATCAAACTTGACCGGACCTCGGTTTCGCTTTCCGTGGTCGTGCGGACCTCAACCCTACGACGTTGTGACTCGACTGGGTGTTGTGGAACAAAGCGCTCGATGAGCCGAACAACTCTGGGGGAGGTTATGTTGATCAGCAAGATCAGAAGCGTTGCCTCAGCAGCCTCGAGAATTTCTCCATAACCCGCGAGGACGCCGATCGCTCCCGTAGCCCGTATTGTCGCCGACGTGCTCAACCCGCGAATGTTAAGGCCGTCGCGCATAATCAGTCCTGCGCCCAGGAAGCCTATCCCCGTCACCACCTGGCCGCCCATGCGGATATCCTCGTTAACTTCGAGGATGGCGGGCAGGGCGCAGGCCGCTGGGCTACTTGGGCTTCGTGTGACCCAATTTCGTGGGGGCCCTTTGTAGGCAGGCTGGAGTGTACCCCGTTTCGCCGGACAGCTCGGCTTGTTTGATTCAGTCCTGATGAACTGCTGAGGGAAGCCGTCTCGAGCGCTGAACGGGGATAGGTGCATCGGTACGCCTAGGAAATTTGGAAGCGTGGCGCACTTTTAGGGGGGACCGATTAAAAGACGCCAATGTTGTCGTCGGCGCCCACTATCGGCTCAATCCAAGCCCCTGTGACCGGTTAAGCTGCCGTTTCAGCGTATGGTCATGACTAAGCTCGGCATGGCGTGTACGATGCACCATGCGGGCGATCGTCTGGATCTGCTCGGTCTGTTTTGCGAGCTCGGGGCGTGCCTCCAGCTCCTCGGCAAACCTGCGTGGATCGGAACTACCGAACCGCCGCGTGAGGGCTTCGGCCACCAGCTTTGCCTCATCGAGCGCGGCCTGGCCCTCAGCTGACGATCGCAGCTTTGCGATAAACTGGCTCCGCTTCTCGACCGGCATTTTCTCCACGTTGGCAATGATCTCAGCGCTGCGCGGCGTGAGGGCAGGGACCTCGATGACGTCACGCTGCTCACGCTGCCATTGTTCGCTCGCGCGTTCTTCGCCAATCCGGCGCTGCCATGCCTCGGAGACATAGCCGATATGGGCAGAAAGAGACCTGGCATATTGCAGCGCCTCTTTCCTCTCCTTGTTGTTTCCGAACAGACCCGACTTGCCGCGTAGCTCCCCGAACCGCTCTGGTTGCTCGGCCATGGCCTTTGCCATGATCTTGCCATTGCCTTCCTTCTCGGTCATCGCGGTGCGCAGTCTCGCCGCGACCTCGACCGGGTCGCGGAACACGTGCCGCGCAACTGACTCCACCGTATCAAATCTGTGATCGATGACGGACATCGCTCTTTCGCGGGCCACCTCTTCGATGCTGCGGTCGTGACGGGTGATCGCTGGCACCAGCGGAGCTGGTTTGCCGGGTTCCATCAGCGATTGTTGGACTACAGTTTCTGCGGGGGCAGGGACGGCGCCGTCTTGCGACATGACCTCGGACCACCGGATGCGGCGGTATCCTTTGCTGTCCTCTATTCGATCGTCGCGCCGACCGTCATCGATTGTTCGGGCGAACTGATTGCGAGGACCTTCGCGGTGAACAGGGCCGGCCAGATCGCCGGCACGTTCCTCGTCAACCTGCTGACGCTCTGATGGCCGGCCCTGCTGCTCCCGTTGCAGATTGGCCGCACGGGACAAGACTTCTTGACGGTCATCCTGGGCGGAAGCAAGTTCAATCTTGCTTTTCACCCCTAACTCTTGCCCGATCCCTTGGTCGTTTACGATCCATCTATCGCTTGCGATCCCCGGGTCGCTTGCGATCCCGCGCCGCTCGGCAAAGTCGCTGATGTAATCCAGCGTGGTTTCCTTCGCGCCGGAACGCGACAGGCGGCTTGTCAGCTGCTCGTACGCCAACGCGTCACCCTTGACGACACGCCATGCATTGCGCTCGGCCTGGGTGCCATCCGGAAGCGTGACAGGCGTGGCGCCTTCATGCCGGAGGCCAATACTGTCCCCGATTGCGGGAGATGCCTCCTGCATGGCCCGCTTGAGATCGACGCCCCACGCTGTGCGCTGCTCGCCCTTGTCGTTCTCCAGGGTCACAAAATAGCTGTCGCGTGATTGCGGATTATGCTCGTAGGACGCAATGCCGTGATCAACCAGCCGGCCCGCCTTGGTGAACTCCTGGCTGTTTGCATAGAGCTGCACGCTGTCGCGGTGCCTGGTCATGGCAACATAGGTCAGATGCCGGTCCATGGTGCTCGACGCCAGCACAAAAGCGCGATCGACTGTCGCCCCCTGGTTTTTGTGGATCGTCGTCGCATAGCCGTGGTCGATCGCCTGGTAACTGTCCGTGGGAATGCTGACACTGTCGCCGCCTCGACCATCGAGCCGGGCGATGATCTTGCCCGACTCCACATGCTCGACGGTGCCAAGCATGCCGTTTTTGACGCCGAGGTCGCGGTTGTTTTCGAGGAAGATGATCCGGTCACCGGCGGCGAAGGCGCGTTTGCCGTTATTGGTCTGGAAGACGCGTTCTCCGCCGTCCTTGCCGACCCCACCATCTCCACTGTCTCCACGGTCCGCACCGTCGCTCAGCCCGTGTCTGGCCTCCGGCCTTTGTCTGTTCCGAAGTTCAGAACGAATGGCGGCATTGAGGGCGCGCACATCAGCGCGGCGATGCGCCATGGCGACCCGGGTGCCATCGGCACGCTTCTCACTGTCGGCGACATAATCACGCACGATCTGCGCCATCGCCTCCTCGCGGCTTTCCGCAAAGTGGATGGCGCCGTGATCGCGATAGGCGGCCAGCCCCTCGGCCGTCTTGTGGGTCGCAAAGGCAACCGATGCCTGTCTCTGCCAATCATGACGCTGGCGGCGTATCCCGGAAAGTTTGACATGGCCGATCTGCTCGGCAATCGCCCTGAAGGGTGCACCGGCCCCGATTGCCTGTAGCTGCTCATGGTCGCCGACGAGAACGATCTTTGCGCCGCGCTCTTCAGCTTCTCCGATAAAGCGGGCAAGCTGCCGGCTCCCGACCATGCCGGCCTCGTCAATGACAAACACGTCACTGCGACCGATCATACCCCGACCATTGTCCCAACTGTAAGACCATGACGCAAGCGTGCGGCTCTCTATGCCGGAACTTTCCTCAAGACCCTCGGCAGCCTTTCCGGACAGCGCCGCTCCATGGACCTGATAGCCTTGAGCCTCCCACGCCTCGCGAGCGGCGGCCAGCATGGTGGACTTTCCAGCACCGGCAAACCCGACCACAGCTGCGATGCGTTCTGGCCCGGTAATATGCTCGATCGCCTGACGCTGTTCGTCCGACAATCCCGCTGACGGATCGCTTGCAGCCGACGGTCGGCCAAAGCTTTTGCGAAGAGCGTTATCCTGCTTCTCCATCGCGCGCTCGACATGGCGAGGATCGACGCCATGGGAATGCGCCTGATGCAGCCGTTCCGCCGATCGCGCCATGCCAAGTTCCAGGTCGATCATCTCCCGCGTCGAATAGCGGGTATTGGACACTTCGCCTGTCTCGGCATCGGTGCGCTCAACCTGAAGCTCCACGAGCGCTGGTGATGCCATGACAGCCGCAAAGGCGTTATGGAATGTCTGTGCGTCATCGTTGATGTAGCGATGCAAGGTTTTGGCAATGTCGTGGCGATCGAACACGCTCTTCTCATGGCTGATCAGCGTCAGAACCTGTTCAGGTTTTTGGCGGATCAGTTCGGCATTTTGCCGTGCTGCCTCGTCATCCAGCCGCCCGCGCTCGACGGCCATTCCTTGCTGGCGCATCTGCGACGCATGCACGCCCATATGTTCGGTCGGCGATAACTCAAGACCGCGCTCCTCATGCGAGCGATGATCGATGCGAACATCCAGGCCTTCGCGTTGGAGCTGACGGTTGGCGATGCCTTCCCATGACTGCCGGATATCGCGAAGCTGCATGTCGGTTGTCGCCATGCCGTTTGCCAACAGCCGTGCGTTCTTGTGCTCAAGACAGGTCTTCTCGCCAAAGCCGGCTTTGCCAACCTGTCGCGTCGTCATCAGCACATGCGCATGGTAGTTCCTGATATCACCATGCTCACTTGGCGAATGGATTGCAAAATCCACGGCCGCGCCATAGCGGTTTGCCAGATCCTGAGCAAAGGCGCGTGCAGCCTTCAGTCGCCCTTCTGGCGAAAGCTCATGCGGAAGCGCGATTTCGAATTCGCGGGCGACGCGGGCATCCTTGCGCTTTTCTGCAAACTCGGCAGCGTTCCACAACGTCGAACGATCCAAAGCCCAGTCGGCAGACACGCCTTGCGGCAGCACGATCTCTTTATGCTCGACACCCTCTTTGCGGGTGAAGTCATGCACAAGGCCATCGCGTTGATTGGTCAGAAGAACCGCACAACGATAGGCGGCAGATGCGACAGCACTGCGGCCGGATGAGCGCGAGACAGGTTTCGTGCTGAGATGATAAATCGCCAAACGAAATCTCCGATACGCAAACGGGGAGACCAAACGCTCAAACGTGCCGCAAGTCGTAAGTGCGCCCTTGTCTGTTTACCGGTGGCAACGCTAGCAACATCGAACGGGCATTTCGACTACTAAAAGTAGTAGTCGCCAAGTGGCAATTGCTCGTGTTTGAATAGGGACGCAAACGCATCAATGCGGGGAGGGCGATATGGACTGGCTGATAGCGCGACGTATCAGGGAACTGGACGAGCGGTAGAAACCATTGCAGGCGCGGCTCGACATAGAGGAGCGCGCGCAGGCAACCCGCCGGAAGATTTCGCGTGCGGGAGACAAGCATTCGATTGGCGGCTGCCAAAAATCGGAGTTTCAAAGAAGTTTACAATGGACCATACAGGATACCGTCCAGAAACGGAGCAGACATGAAGACCAGCCTTGAACATTTGCCGGAACGAAAGCAACGCGAGCTCGCGCGCGTCGTCGGAATTATCCAGGAAGAGTTTGCTGATCTGGTGGAGCGCTCGAAGTCTGACGCCAAAAAAGACGGACGGATTTTCAAAATCATTCTGTTCGGTTCTTACGCGCGTGGCACCTGGGTGGATGAACCACATACGTCGAAAGGCTACCGCTCGGATTTCGATATCCTCGTCATCGTCAGCAACAAGGAACTGGCCGATCCCAAATACTGGGACAAGACAACAGACCGGCTGATGTGGGACAAGGAGATCGAGACACCCGTGGGGCTCATCATGCACGGCGCTCGCGAGATCAGCAATTTTCTAAATGACGGCCAACCCTTCTTTGTCGATCTCGCCCGTGAAGGCATCGTGCTTTACGAATTCGACGACAGGCCGCTGGCTGAACCGAAACCGCTCAAACCTGCTGATGCACTCAGGGTGGCAGAGGAGCATTTTTACGAAGAAATGGCTGCCGCTCGCTCGTTTCTCGATACGTCGCTGTATCTGAAAGACAAGCGGATAAAGCATGCTGTCTTCGAACTCCATCAAGCAGTGGAGAGCGCTTACAACTGCTACCTCTTGACACTGACAAATTATTCGCCTGCGTCGCACAATCTCAAATTCCTGCGTGGACTTTCCGAAGGTCGTGATCACCGTTTGATCGACATCTGGCCACGCGATCGTCAGCGATTTACCACGTGGTACAACATCCTGAATGAGGCCTACGTCAAGGCACGCTATTCGAAGCGTTTCGAGGTTTCCGAAGAGGCGATCACCTGGCTTCAGGAGCGCACCGCGGAACTTCATAAGCTGGTCGAGACTCTCTGCCGCGAGCACATCGAAAAGCTCAAACAGGCCGCGGGACAAGCCGCAAAATCCAGCGACTGAGCTTCACCGGTGACACAACAATCCTGAGCTCAGGTAGCAGCCACCGCAGCGTCATGAACCACATGGTCCAACCTACACTTCAATCGCTAGTCGATCTCCTCATAGAAACTGGTCTGTCTTCCAGGAACGAAGCCGTGGTCAACAGCGGCAGTTCCGGTGCGACCGCAATCGAAAGGAATAATCATGGCAAGGAAAACCATCGAACAGCGCCTGGCTGAACTGGATGCGCAACGTTCGGCCCTCAAGGCCCGTCTCTCGAAAACCGAGCGCAACAACGATATGCGCCGCAAGGTCCTGATCGGGTCGCTCGTTCTGCATCAACTCGAGACCTCGGATGATCAGGAATTCAACAAACAACTCGGTGACTGGCTGCGCCGCGAACTGCCGGGCTTTCTGACGCGCGACAATGACAAGGCGCTGTTTGACGATCTGATCGGACAAGGACTGCCGGGCACGGGAGAGGGTGGCGACAGCGGGCAGGGCGCTCCATGAACCGGTTGCGACTTTCTCGGGACGCATTCAAGAACATGATGCGAGCCGCCGCGCCCTGATGAGGTGCGCCATCTGCCGGCGCACGGACAGTTGCTGTTCCTGGCCGGGCAACGACCAGTTTTCGCTGAAAAGCTTGCCTACTTTGCCGATCCGGAATTCAGGGAGATGTTCGATCCAGTCTGACGGGAAGCGTGTCCAGAAGGCGGTTGGGCAACCCGTCACACCATTGTACGCGCGGCCCTCGTGCTACCTTGACCCTAGTGGGAAGTGGATATGGCTCGGCAAGCCCCGAGAACAGGCGCCCACTGCAACGGAATATGGTACGCGGTGATCCAGCCTGTCCTGACGCGAACGCGCTCCCCATAGTGCCGAAGTGAGCGGCAGGACGGGCGTGCGTCTTGCTGTGAAGGAATAAAAGTGGAGGCGTGCTGCGTGTTTTCAACGACAACGACCATGAATGCGTCCGCTGTATCGTTGGCGCGGCCCGGATCGGGATGGGCGAAACAGGCCGGAGCTATACCGGACTGCTCTATTCACGCTTCTGTCGTTCTAGGCGAGACAGCCGATAGTTTTAGGATCGCATATGATCCATAATCGATTAGTTCAAATTTAAAGAATTACTTATGATATCTTAAATCCGGAATAACGCGATTTTGGAACCGGAGCGGTGTGTTACGACATAGCGGGTTCTGGGTCGATTGCGTATCTCATTTACTATGCCGTAAGCTCCCACATGAGCTGTGGGGCTCCTCACGCTTGTGACACCCCGGGCATGACACTTTTTGGGCTGATAATCTATCTGGGTATACCTGCAAACAGGTGTTTTGACGCTTAAAATCTGGATCGACCTCCGCTCTACGAGGCGATAGCGACCTGGGACCCAATCGGAAAGGCGCACCGAACGGCTGGCGCACTGTCGTTGACGCCATGGGCGGAGGCTTACAGATTAAGCATATCCTTGAGAGCTAATTGACAAATTGAGTGAAAGTCTCGATTGATCTCCACGTTTAATGGGAACGAGCACCGTTTTTCTAGCTCAAATACTTTCCCGAATATTGGCTACTCGTATTCTATTTATTTCATCAAGCATGCCGCTTCCAGCTATCTGGAGCGGCTTTTGATAGAGGTAAGCCAATGCTCTCATTGGGAAAAATCTAATGTAGATCAATTGGCGCGGATGTTCTCACATAGTTCGCCCGTTGTTCCGCGACAGTTATGAGGCTGATAATTCGCCGGGGAGGCGCTGCAACTGCTTGCCGCTCTCGTCGCCTTCAGCCAGCAACGCAATGCGGGCTTGAGCGACGGACAGTAGGGCCTCGCTCAGTGCCCTTTGGTCTCGCAATCTTTCTTCGCCTGATCGTGATGCCACTTGATCGCATAATACATGCCTATGCCGAGCACTATGACCTTGGCCGGGAAAAAGACGAAAGGAAACCAATCTACCCAAGAACCATCAGACATTTCGAGCATTTCCATTCTGCTGTTTGGAATTGGCTATCCTCAAGGATAGCACTCACTCGAAATGTTTCGGCGATCAAGCTTGCACTCGTGGCGCAACCCAACCACCGCCGTAGTAGGCTTAAGACTCTGTATGGTGAAAGCGGACTACTAACAATGCCATCGTAATTCTGGAAATAACTGTCCAGACGACGTCGATGCCGCCAAAGTGTTGATTATTTTACGGAATTTTGGCGCCCGTTTTTTTTTCCAAGGATTTTCTTTTTTGCCCATTGACGTAGGCGCAAACTGCTCTCTATAAGTCCGCTCACTGAACGAGGGCGGCGGCGCTGCTGGCGACGAAGTCTTTCGTTCTAAAGAAATCATGTTGATGAGCTGACTGCTTGTTGTTTTCCAGGGGCTTTTGCTTTTGGGGTTTG